>Ga0207083_1036_pt2 | contig 26102 bp, 21 predicted proteins | sample Alteio_BWMinHeat_57_FD_153516 | JGI IMG/M metagenome (GOLD analysis project Ga0207083, IMG submission 153516) | Enriched cells from forest soil in Barre Woods Harvard Forest LTER site, Petersham, Massachusetts, United States -... | ecosystem: Environmental > Terrestrial > Soil > Temperate forest >... | reverse complement strand
CCAGCCGCGCCTGGACCGCTTCGTGGCGTTGAAAATTCTCGCGCCCGAACGCCAAAAGGACCCGCAGTTCGCCGAGCGCTTCGAGCGCGAGGCCCGCGTGCTGGCCAAGTTGAACCATCCGAACATTGTCTCGGTTTTCGACTTCGGCGAGGTGCAGGGACGGTTTTATCTGATCATGGAGTTCGTGGACGGCCTCACCTTGCGCCAAGTAATTCAGGCGGGAAAGATTGCACCGGCCGAGGCGCTCGCGCTGGTTCCAAAAATTTGCGAGGCGCTGCAATACGCGCATGAGCACGGCATCGTCCACCGCGACATCAAGCCGGAAAACATCCTGCTGGACAAGCAGGGCCGCGTGAAAATCGCGGACTTTGGCATTGCGAAAATCGCCGGCATGGACGCGACGGGCCTTTCGCTGACGGGCGCGCGCGACGTCATGGGCACACCGCATTACATGGCGCCGGAACAGGTCGAGAAACCGCAGACAGTGGACCATCGGGCCGACATTTATTCGCTCGGGGTTGTTTTCTACGAAATGCTCACCGGCGAGCTGCCCCTGGGAAAATTCGCCCCGCCATCGAAAACCGTCGGCGTGGACGTGCGGCTGGATGAAGTAGTCTTGCACGCCTTGGAAAAGGAACCGGCGCGGCGCTACCAGCAGGCCAGCCAGGTCAAAACCGCGGTGGAAACCATTGCGGGCACACCCCCGCTGATCGCGCCGGCCCCGGCAGCAGCGGCCGTGGCAAATAACATCAGCGACAAGACCATCCTGCCGGCTTTTTTGTTGGCTTTCCTTTTCGGCACGTTCGGCGCGCATCGGTTCTATGTGGGCAAAATCGGAACCGCCATTTTGCAGTTGTGCACCTGTGGCGGACTTGGCATTTGGGCCACAATTGACTGGATTCTGCTCGTCTGCAAGGTATTCACCGATAAGGACGGAAGAAGGCTCGCCAATTGGACCCACCCGGGTGTCAGCGCGCCAAAGCCGGCTGCTCCAATGCCCTCGGCTGAAAACCAAATCGCGGCCGAGCGCGTGAAATCCGGACGGTTTTGGCGGACTTTCGCAGTGGTGGCGGGCTGCATCCTTTTGATTCCCGTTGCGGTGGCTATCATCGGTCTGCTGGCGGCCATTACCATTCCGAATTTTGTCAAAGGTCGCGCTTATGCAAAAACGTTCAGCGCACAGGAATTGGAGCAAGCCGGCATTCACCAGGAAGGCGGTGAGTATTGGAAAAATTCGAGCCAGACATTTCCGCTCAACACCAACGGCCAGTTCAGCATTGATAACATCAACGGTCGGATCGAAATTCATGGCTGGAGCAGCAATGTTGTGGCCATCACCACGGCCATTCATGGCAAGACCGGTGCAAGCGTCGCGGCCATCAAAATCAACATTGATTCGAGCACGAACCGGGTCGCCGTCCATACCAAGGGGCCGTCCAACATGGACGATTTTCATTGGAGCTGGGATTGGTTTAAAAACGCCGTGCAAAATACCGCGACCGTGGATTACACCGTCCATGTGCCGGAGCTTGCCCGGCTCGACGGCGTGAGCTGCGTCAACGGCCGCCTCGAGATATCCGGCGTGGCGGGTGACATCTCCGCATCCATGGTAAATGGCGAGGCGCAAATTAAAGACGCGTGCCACAATTTGAAATTGGAAACAGTGAACGGCAATATCTCGGCGGAAATGAATTCACTCGGCAGCGACCAGTCCGTTTCATTCAACGCCGTCAACGGCGCAGTCAAGCTGGTTTTGCCGGCGGATGCAGACGCAAAATTCTCAATGCACACACTTAACGGCGGCATCAGCAGCGAATTCGCGGAATTGCACACCAAAAAGGAATTTCCCGTCGGCAGCAGCTTGAACGCCAGCCTGGGCAATGGCAGCGCCCGGGTGAAGGGCGAAACTGTGAATGGCAGCATCGAAATCTTGAAGAACGAGATTGCAAATCCAGTTCCCAATCCCGCGGCTGTTTCAACGCCGCTTAAATAAAAACGAACGCCAAAACCGCGGGCGAAACTCGCCGGCTGGAAGCCGGCGCTCCCAGTTGCACCGATAACTATTTGGAATTGGTATTATGCATGCGGCTGGCCAGGTCAATTCTCACTGTGGCAATGGGCACCGAGGTGTTGGCCATGTTTTCGATTCGGGTCGTGTCGGACTGGCGCTCGTAGGCCTCCCACCAGACCGCCCGCGCTTCCAGTGTCCAGTCCGTGGCGCCGGGCAGGACGAGCAGCAATGTTCGCAGTTCGGCGGCTGATTGGGGGCGCAAGTTCATGTCCTTTTCCAGGCAACATAAAAGGAGCCGCTCAAGCTCACGGCTGATGGGATTGGTCGTGCGCTGGCTCGGAGGAATAGGGGTGGAAGTCAGTTGTTTTTCATGGATTTCAGAAACGCTTTCCGCCTCAAAAATAAACTGGCCGGTGAGCAGGAAATATCCCAGGGCGCCAAGCGAATAAAGGTCGCTGCGCGGATCGGTTGGCGCGGAACTCTTGATGGCTTCGGGCGGCATGAACAGGGGTGTGCCTTCAACCACCGGTTCGCCGTCGGGACCTGCGCTGGCGGCCTCGTCTGCGCGATAGTCGCGCACCAGCCCGAAATCGAGCACCTTCACGCAGTCGGGCACTCCGCCGCGGCGGCAGACAAAAATGTTCGCAGGCTTGATGTCGCGATGAATCAACCCCAAGCCGTGCGCCTCGGCGAGCGAATCACAAATCTGCGTCAATATATGAACCACCCGGCCCTCGGGTTGCGGACCATACCGCGCCACCAAATCGTGCAGGTTCACGCCATTCAGAAATTCCATGGCATAATAAAAGATGCCGTTGGGCGTGTGGCCATAATCATAGACCTGGATGGTGTTGGGGTGCGTGAGCTGGCAGGTGAGGCAAACTTCCCGTTCGAAGTGCGCCATGGCAATGGCATCGGCGCGATTGGGGAGAAGCAGCTTGACGGCGGTTTCGCGGCGCAGCAACGCATGACGGGCGCGATAGACCACGCCCATGCCGCCCTCGCCGATTTTTTCCTCGAGCGTATACTGGCCCAACTGCTTCAATTTCAATTCGGCGGCGCTCAGACGCTCGCGCCAGGCGAGGTTGGCGTAGGAGAAAACAAACATGCCCGTGGCACACAACAGCAGCAACAGCACGAGCACCACGAAAACCATTTGCAACACGCGCAACGGACGAAAGGCCTCCTCGGCATCAATTTGCGTGGCCACGCCGAAGCCAAATTGCGGCAGCCAGCACGAGGCGCCCACGACGGGCGCGCCGCGATAATCGCGCCAGGGCGTCACGTCCACCTCACCTTCGCCGTCCACCGCGCTGGCCACGAGCCGGGTCAATGGCCGGGCGTATCGGTCGCTGTCCGCCGCCGGCTTGAAACCATTTCTTAGATCACCACCGGGATCGAACAGGCGCAGGTTCAACGCCGAGCTGGTGTTGGTCGCATCCAGCAGGCCAAAGTGCTTGAGTTGCACATCAAACCGGCTGCGTGAAATCATCAGGCCCGTCTGGTCAAAGGCGTAGGTTTCGCCAGTTTCCCCGGAGCGCGCGACCGACAGGATTCGTGAAAATTCCCTGTCCGGGTTGATGATGAGGGCCAGCGCGCCGATCACATGTCCATCGGGGTCGTGCACCGGGGCGGCCACCTGCATCAAGGTAGTGTCTCCGCGGCGCCGGTTGGCGGCGGCCTGGGCATTGCGATTGGGCGGGCGCGGAATGTTATTCGTGCGGAACTGGCCCAAGGCCATCCGGGCGGTGCGCCGTTGCGAGAGCAGTTCCGGGCGGAACGGGGTGATGATGAACGGCTCGCCGGTTTGGAACAGTTCCGCAAATTTGTTCGTATGGGCATCGGAAACCGCATTGTTGGCGATGACTTCAGGCCGCACGGAATTGGCCACAATCATAAAATTCGTGTTCACCAATTGCGCGGTCCCGTAGCCAAGCTGCGACAGACGCGGCCGCAGATCGTTGACAAAGGTTCCGAATTCAGGGAGCGGACGCATTTCCCGCCGTGCGGGTGACGAGGCCAGCAAAATGGCCGTGGCAGAGCCGCGCACATCCGGATCTTCCGCCAGTTCCGTGGCGATGCGCGTTTGGTTGATGCTCCAAATTCCCAGGGCGGTGACATTGGCATTGAGGGTCGCGGCCAACTGCGTCTTCAATTCGTCTTCGACGGTGGTGCGCAACTGGATGCTTCCCCACCAGCCCAGCAAGGCCACCAGCACGGCAATCGCCAGGGGCAGCACCCAGACGGGCAGCTTGAAATGTTCAGACAGCATCATGTTGGTTCGGACGGATCCAGGAATTGCCCTTCCAAGTGGTCGCACGTGTCCAAGATGACATCAGCTTCGGTCATGGATAGTAAACAGGTGTGAAGCGGTTTAGTTTCATCTTGACCCCTCAAATTAAGCTGCGTTGGTGTCAAAGACAAGGACAGCGCGTGGTTTCTGGAGCACGAAGGAAATTTTTTTGGTTTGATTTGGTTTGATTTGGTTTGATTCACTTTGGAGGCGTTTGGGAACGGATTTGGGTTCGTTTCGTAATTTTGTATTTAATAGGAGGGTGTTTTTGCGGGCTGTGATTTGCATATATGACTATGGCAGATGGTTTTATGCGATTCTCTGGTTTGGGTTCGTTTGCAGAAACGAAGCCAAACCAAGGCGCTGGTCTCCCGGGACGGCTCGCTGCGGGCAAGGTCCAAGCCGATCAGAAGATCGGCGCTCCGGCGGCGCGCTTCCGAGACGCCGCTATGGTCGCCGTTTGGCGGCCAAACCGGGGATTCGGTGCGAGGCTGTTGCTTTGGGCAGTTGCCTGTCACGGTGATTATTGTATCATAAAGTTATAAACATGCAACATATTTTATAGCATTTGAAAGCGGGAGGGCATCCTACTTTGCGGCGGTCTGCCGACCCGGCGCTGCGGCGAGTTTAGTTTGGAGGGCGCGTTGCTCTTCAGGCTCGTGTTCTTCAATGGCTTTCAGCGGCGGCCCTTCGGCGAGAGGCCAGATTTTGAATCCACCCTTGGCTCCGGGCAGAATCCACGTACCCCAAATGAGCTTGTCTTCTCCGAACCCGCTATATTCCACGGTGTGCCGGGCGACATAGGCTTTCTTCCAGGAACACTCCCGCGTGTCGGCGGAATAAACACCGGAAATCACAAACGCGCCGATGCCATCATAGCCTTCGCCCGACAGGATGCCCTGTCTGAATTCCAAAACGAGGTCCATCAAGAATTGCCTGGAATGGCCGGAATAGGTGTAGAAACCAACCCATTGACCGGATGGGAAGAGGCTCATGAGCCGGTGGGGAAAACGGCCGGGTTACCGTCATTAAATGGTGAAACGAAGCACCTCACCCCGGCCCTCTCCCCATTTTGCTCCGCTGACTCCGCAAAACGCGGAGAGGGAGAAACGCTCCCAGCGTATCGCGACGGCAACGCCTTATTTTTCGCGGAATATTTCACATAGGCTTTCATGCGGGTTTTTTCTTCCAAAAGGCGTCCTGCCAGCGCTTTTGTTTTTCGCCGGCTTCGCGCAAAAAGGGCGCCAAGGCGCCGAAGTTCAACAGACGCCGGTTCAGCCAGTCGAAGGGCTGATACATGGGCCGGGCGAAATCCACGAACAGCACCACGCGGTAGCCGTCGGTGTCGTTCCAGACTTCGTGATTGAAGGTGTCGTCAAAAATCAGGGCCTCGCCCTCGCGCCAGGAATAATAATCATTGCCGATGCGGATGCGCACGCGCTCGCGTGGTTCGGGCACCATGAGGCCAAGATGAAGGCGCAGGATGCCGTTCCACGCGCCACGGTGCGCGGGGATGTGCTTGCCGGGCGAGAGGATGCTGAAAAACGCGGTGGTCAGGCCGGGAATTTTTCCGAGCAGGCGCACGGTTTCCGGGCAGCGTTTGCGGTTCTCCGAGCAATCCATGCCGATGCCCGCAAGGAAAAACGTTTTCCAGTTGTTGTCCGACTGGATGGGACCGACTTCCTTGAGGATGTCCTGAAAACTCGGCATCTGGTCGCGAAAGGTCATGACGGCATCGAGTTCCTCGCGGACGGAATGCCACTCGCGCTCAACCTCCGCCGCCCACGGGAACTTGCGGGTGTCATAAACGTGCGGATCGCCGAGCGGCGAGACGTGCGCGACAGACCATTCCATGCAGTTTTGCGCCGCGATGCCGCAACGGTCGAGCCAAGTGCGGTTGGGATTGAGTGTGTGCCGGCGGTGACGAAGATCACCGGCTGGGGAACTGACAACGGGGGCGTCTAAGGTGGTATCCTTTATTATCGTATTCATGGCGACCTCATTTTCAGCCTTACTGTTCATCGGATGGGCCGAAAAATCAAGAGATTCGGAGAAAAGTTATTTCCGCCCGCGGAATTCATCCATCAATTGCAAGATGCCTTCGCGGATCTCGAACAATTCCTTGCGGGCGGCGGCGACGGTTTTGGGCGGCAAAAGTTTTTTTGGCGCTACGGCTTCAAGACCGGCCTGCGATTTGTGCAGATGGTCGAGGGCGCGCTTGAGATAGGCAACCGTGAAACCGGCGTCCGGACCCCCGCGATCCTGGGCAATGCCGTTTAAGGCGCCAGCCAGCTTTGCGCCGGTGGTCTGAAATTCAAAGACAAATTGGTTCAAATCCTCGTCATCCAGTTTGTCCATGCCATGTTTTTCCGCGAGGTTCCAATATTTCATCGCGCTTTCGGAACAACGATGCTGCAGGGGATGCGCGATGTCGCCGTCCTTGGTGCGAATCCAGTCAATGCCCTCACGATGGGGGTCCGGCTCCGGCGGCGGTTCGTTCAGGGCCTCCTGGCAGGCGCGGTTCATTTCCTCGATGCGGCGGGCTTCTTCCTCCGCCTCTTCGGGCGTCAACTCGCGCAGCCAGCCCATTTCCTTGGCGATTTTTTCCTCGGCCTCGTCCGAATCGCCGTACTTGTCGAGCAACTCCATGTATTTGTCGGTGCGGGCGTCGGATTCTTTCAGGAATTTCTCGTAATCATGCTCGTCCCATTCCGCCTCGGGGTCTTTTTGCCCGCGTTTTTGCTGTTCGATGGCGTCGGTGAGCCGCTGCATGAAATTGTCCATGCCGGCGGCGGCCTGTTTGGCGCGCTCGGCATCCTCCGCCGGCGTGAGGCGCCAGAGCGGTTCGGAGATTTTCAATTCGTAATCGGCGCTTTCAATGACCACGCGCCCGTTGCCCTCGCTGAACCATTCGAGATAAAGGCAGTTGGCCCAGCGTGTCGGCGGCCGGCCCTTGTTTTTGGGCCAGTTGAGAAATTGATCCATCGGCACGGCGGGCACGCGGACTTTGCGGGAGGCCGTGAGATCGCCAATGGCGCCGCGTTGAAGCGGATTCAAGTGTTCGGCGTGCGCCAAGGGCAGGATTTTCTGCGGGTTCTTGAACGTGAGCAGACAACCGGCAAGGTCCGGATGCGCGTTGCCCTTGAGTTCAAGCATCAAGGGCTTGGCGCAACCTTTGACCCAGATTTTGCCGCGCACGACGCCCCTGACACGATTGTCAATCTCGCCGCGCTCCACGCTGTCATGAATGCGGAAAGCCATGCGCGCAGAATAATCCGATTGCGGCGCGGTGCAAAAGAATTTTAATGGGCATAAAAGTATGAAGAAAACACCTCACCCCGGCCCTCTCCCCATTGCTCCGCAGACTCCGCAACGCGGAGAGGGAGAAACGCTCCCAGCGTCTTTGCCAAATCATACGGCTGTCCCTGGCATGCCGCGAGTTGCTGGGTTACAGCGGCACTAACCCATAAATTTTTAAGATTGCTTGAACCTTTTTGCGTTCGGTGGCACAAAAGCAGAATGAACGAAGACCAGCTTGTCACGCGCCTCAAGGGTAAGCACCCCGAGGCGGTGCAAGAACTGGTCAGTGCTTATGGAGACCGGTTGCTGCGGTCGGCGTTTCTGCTGTGCGGCAACGAGGCTGAGGCACAGGACATTGTACAGGACACGTTTCTCCAAGCGATGCGCTCGGTTCATCGTTTTCGGGGTCAATCCACCATCTATACGTGGCTTCATGCCATCCTGCTCAATCTCACCCGTCACTACCATCGGAAGCATCAGCGGATGGTCTATGACGACACGGCGGCTGAACGTGAGATTGTTTTAACGGATGAAAATCCAGCAGGGCTGGATGCTGGGGCAGCCTCGTCCGCACTTCGGGAGGCATTGGGGCAGCTTTCGGATGCCCACCGGGAGGTCATTATTCTGCGTTACTACGAGGACATGAAACTGCATGAAATCGCCAGCCATCTGGGCATTTCCAAAGGTACGGTCAAATCACGGCTTCACCATGCGATTGGGCAAATGCAGAAATTTTTGCCGGGCGAAATGAACCTTTTTGGCGCGGCCGGCACAAACCTGATAGAAAAACGATGAACTGCGGACAATTCCAGAAACGGTTGCATGAATATGTGGAAGGCACCCTTTCCACGGGTGCGCGAGCCGAGGCGGAACGGCATCTTGCCAACTGCGATGCCTGTCGTCAGGTTGTGCGCAAAGAGCAAAAATTTGCGCAACTTCTGGCTGGCTCTCTCCGGCGGGGAACTGAAACGCTGAAGCTCAGCCCGGAGATTCGGCAGAACATTCTGATGGCCGCCTTGCGCAAACCCGCGCCGCCCACGTTGGGGGAAACCATCATTGGCTTATGGCGGCGTTTCGCGTGGCAGGCGGCTGGTGCGGTTTGTGTGCTGGTTGTCGCTGGTCTGCTGATCAGCCATTTCTCACGCCCAAGGATAAGCGAAATGGGAACCGTCCGGTCCAATGACCACAGTCGGCACGCTGCTTTGGCCCAACGGCCCGTTGTTTCCATCCAAATTGCGTATCGCGTGCCGGCTTTGAAGTTTCGCCGGGAAGGCAATCTGGTGGTTGACACGCTTGCTTACGAAACGGTTGTCGCCAGCGGAACGCTTTGCCCCGGCGGCCAGGTTCGCGAACAATAAAAATATGAAAACCAAACTCCAGTTCCTCATGCTATTCACATCGCTCGGCGTGACTTCACCCGCGACGGCTGATACTGATACGAATCGCTTCATCAGCCTGGGCGGCAGATATTATGTCGGCCAGTCCTCCTTTCCATTGGGCGATGTGATTGAAATCACCGCCGTCGAACGCGCCGCGGACGGGCTGGTGGTCAGGGGCCATTACGAGCTTGCGAGCGCCGACCAGGCACTGCTTGCGCTCTATACTACGACCACGACGGCAGATCCAACACCCACCGACCCGAAACAGACGATGCAGATTTCCAGGGGGAAGGGAGATTTTGAGCTGACCCATCCCAACCTGGTTCCTGGACTGAACCATGTCACGATGTATTCAGAGCCCGGCGGCAGGCCGTTTGCCGGCGTCTATTTCGGAACCAAGGAAGAAGCCGCGGAAGAGAGCAACCTGAGCCTCCATTATTACCGTGACGCAACGGCTGCAGAGTCTCCCACATCAAGCGAGACTCATCCTCACAACGGCGATAGTTCGATGTCCGGTCCCAACCGGGTGTTGCTTGAATATTTGGGAGAGCCCGTTCAGCCACCGTCGAACATGGATGCGCGCTATACCACGGAAGGGTTGAGCAACGCCGTTCAGATTGCCGCGCAGAACGCGGGAATCACGGTCAAAGGGCTGGCGATTGAAGGCTCGGAGTTTCCGTACATCATTGGGGTCATCTGCAAAGGCTCTGATGTGGTGAAGCTCAAGAGCGAATTGAAAAAAATGGACGGCTACGAATACAACGGCTCCATCGGCAACGACACCAATTCGGACGGCAGTGATACCTGCAACGCGTTCAGCATCATCCCTTACAAAGCGTATCCGCCGGAAGCCTCCCAACAGATTTATCGCCGGCTGTGGCTGCGGCAGCAGGTTTTCTTCGACAGGGTCAGTCGGGCAGGAAGTTCCCATTGAGCGGGACGAGCCCAACCGGTGACCTCTCCGCGCTTTCATGGATTCGGAACGCCATAGCAGTTTAATTGAGCATCCAAGCATCCAACATCTTTATCAACTGCACGCCCACGCGATGCGGATAAACCAAGAGAAACATCAGGGCGAAATCTGGCCTACTTACCAAAATGGCCGCAAGCTTTTTTGTTTCTTGTTGGCGTGATTGTTGCAAAAGTTTAGACCAACTTTGTGTTTGGTTAGAGAAATAGCTGCGCTCTTTGCCCCTGCTGCAGCGCCAAAGTAATGTTTCGCTAGGTGTTTTTGGAGTAAACGAAGCAAGTGTAACCCACGAAATATCACGCCATCTCCTAGCAAGATTTTGGCGAAGCATTCGGCGGGTTGCTAAAGCCACAAGCGATTCCAATGTGTATGATTCCTTCGATTCTTTTTCGACTTGTGACGGGATTTGCATTTTTTGTTCAAACAATTTAACGAACACGTCATCTGGATCTCTATATGGCGCGGTGAGTCGAAGGTTGCCTCGATGAGCGTTAATATGGATTATGGCATCAATCATTGAGCAAATAAGGTGTTCGCTCAACGAATGTGCTGGAGTGGTCTCTAGGAACCAAATAGTTGAAAGAAAATGTGCTATAGCGCCTTCTCCCCAGAGTAATAGCCGCCCGTTTCTGACAAACCCAGCTACCAATTCAGTTAAGTCTTGTGGGATAACAATTCCAGGCTTGCGATGCAATTGAATCAAATTAAAAGCAGCGATCGCACCAGTGCAAATCGTAAGCCGTGAACGGGTGAGTTCGTCCAGTTCGAATCCGTGAGGACTTAAAGCATCCTGCTTTGTCGCTTCTTGAACTAATAATGCTAACGCTTCTTCTGCCGCATCAACAGCAAGTGAAAAAGGTCTTTCCCAAGTTGAGTCTAATAGTTTATGAGATTCTGCAACCCATGCAATATGTGCAGCCGTCATGATCCATCCTTGAAACACACTCCAGTGATCTTCATTTCTATAAAATTCAGATAATAAATAGCTGGTAAAAATATTGGCCGCTGAAATACGTCGCAGGATGCCACTTTTTTTTGCCCCTGCAGGCACGGTGAGTAGTTCGACAAGGAATTTTGCCAGTTCGGGCTTGTCCAAGTCAGCGCGTCCAGTTGCTAAATACAAACTACGGAAGGCCCGGATTTTAGGTGGTTCGACGGGCCAAAAATCAGACGCCAGTGAAAGGAAATCAGCGTGAAGTTGCCGCCGATCGAGATATCCCAAACAAGGAATGCCCCTTCTCTTCCATTGTGCATTCATCTTGAGGATACGGTCTACTACCGGATCTTTGATTGTGCCTGTCGTAACGAAGAATGGTTTGTGTGCTTTTCCTCGTGGAATGCTTGGATGCTCAACATCTGCTTCAACTAGGGCGCGAATTTGTTCCCCATGTTTTTCAAATGTCGCAAGGTCGACGTCGCCTTGTTTCAGTTGATAGGCATGAAGCTCTCCTTTGGGAGTGACTGCCAATACATCTTTCCCATGTTCATAAGGGCTATGTGATACACGCAAAACGCGGAAGCCCTTTGCCAACAAAATTTGGCAAAACGGGATTTCAAAACCACGTTCACCTGTGTTAATCAACCAATCTTCTACGAGCCTCTCTTTCACGAAACTCCATTCTTTTTCGAGCGTTTAGCTCGGTTAGACTTTTTTGGTATTCAGGGTCTTTTTCCCATTCAGGTGTTTTCTTTAATATGTCTTGGTAACAATCCAAGCCACAAAAAAAACTCGAAAATGGCTTTCCTTCATCGTCAAAATCCACTTCAGTTTTTCCAATTAGCTCAAATAAGTGTTTATAATGCACGCCTTCAGTCTTTGAGGCAGTAACCCGGTTGCCCGTTGCCTTGGTCGTAATATCAAGTTCTTTAAAAAGCGTCTTTGACATCTGCCGTGCCATATCTTCCCCAATTTCGATTGCTTTTGCACAATATTGTTCCAGCGTCAACCCTCTGCCGTCCTCATATTTAACTGAAATCATGGACGAATGCTTGCGGTATTTAATTCGATTGGTTTTCCCCTGAACCGTTTGAAATTCAGCCGTATCGCCTTCCTGTTGCATCTTCTGGGGAATAGAGGCAAGCATCCGCCCCTGAGCAAGACGTCTTTGGCTTACCAATTCAAGCCAGAGTTCATCTAGCATCTTACGTGACTTTGGAAATTGAGGGAGCATTGTTAAATTTGGTCGTTACAACCCCAGTTTCTTAAACCGGTTGTTCACCTCCTTCACGTGGAAGTCGAGCGAACAGAGTTTTTCGAGTTCGCCCTTTTTGAAATGTTTAGCGACTGCGGGGTCGGCCTGGAGTTGTTCAACGAAATCGGCGTCGTCGCGTCCGGCGTGTTTGACTTCCCAGGTTTTCATGGCGGCGTCCTGAACGAGCTTGTAGGCGGCTTCGCGGGTGAGGCCTTTGCGGATGAGCGCGAGGAGAACGGTCTGGCTGTTCCACATGCCCAGGCTCAGGCCGAGGTTGCGCTTCATGTTCTCTGGATAGACGTTCAAGCCGTCCATGAGCCGGGTGAGCAGGCCGAACATGTAATCCAGCAGCGTGCAGGAATCGGGGAAAATAATCCGCTCGACGGATGAATGTGAAATATCGCGCTCGTGCCAGAGGGCGACGTTTTCAAGCGCGGCGATGGCATTGCCGCGCAACACGCGGGCAAGGCCGGTGAGGCGCTCCCACGTGATGGGGTTGCGCTTGTGCGGCATGGCGCTGGAACCTTTCTGGCCCTTGGCAAACGGCTCCTCGGCTTCCAAAACTTCCGTGCGCTGTAAATGGCGGAATTCCACGGCCCAGCGTTCGATGCTCGCGCCGACGAGCGCAAGCGTGGTGTGAAATTCCGCGTGGATGTCGCGCTGGACGACTTGCGTGGCAATGGGCGCGGGCCGGATGCCAAGCTTTTTGCAGACGTATTCTTCGACGCGCGGAGACAAATGCGCGCTGGTGCCGACGGCGCCGGAAATTTTGCCGACAGACACGACTTCGCGGGCGCGTTCGAGACGCTCCAGCGCCCGGACAAATTCATCGTGCATCAGGGCGAGCTTGAGGCCGAAGGTCGTGGGTTCGGCATGGATGCCGTGACTGCGGCCAATGCAGGGCGTGAATTTGTATTCGTTGGCGCGGCGCTTGATGACGGGCAACAACTGCTTCACGTCGGCGATCAAAAGGCCGGCGCTCTGCTGCATCTGCACGGCGTAACAGGTATCGCCCACGTCGCTGCTGGTGAGGCCGAAATGGAACCAGCGGCTGGCGTCGTCATTGATTTTTTCCGCAACGGCGGTGGTAAAGCCGATCACGTCGTGGTTTAAAACTTTTTCCAATTCGCGCTGGCGGGTCACGAGGCCGGGCAGGTCGGCAAACCACTGATCGCAGCCGGCCTTGATCTTGGCGAAATCACGCGCGGGGACAATTTTCTCCTTCACCAACGCCTCGCTGGCGAGCAGCTCAATTTGCAGCCAGAGCCTGAGTTTGTTTTCGTCCGTCCAGATTGCCCGCATTTCGGGGCGGGAATAGCGCGTAATCATGGCTCAATTAAAAATGAAAAATGCAAAATTAAAAAGGCGGAAGTGCGGGTTTTAACCCGCAAAGAAGCACAAAAGGAACAGAGACAAAAGGGCGTCGGAGCACCGTTGCGAGAGAACAACCCGAAAACGGGCCGGAAAATGACATGCAAATTTTGATGGCTAAGATATAGTTGCTAATGGAACACGCAACGCAACGGTTGTGCGATCTAGTTGAAAGTGGACCGTTGTAGTGCAATAGCTCGGACTAAAGCCAGAACGAAATCCAGCGCTGTCATGAAAATCAGAAATCTCCCAAATACTTCCATCACTTCCCTCCTCGTGGTGCTCTGCCTCGGCTGCCTGTTCGACAATGCCGTCGCCCAGACTTGGACGCTGACCAGCGCGCCAACGGAGGCGTGGGCCGCCGTCGCCAGTTCGGCGGATGGCACGCGTCTCATCGCCGCCCCCGGCAATGGCCCGATTTACCTTTCGACGGATTCAGGCGCGACGTGGTCCAGCAACCAGACGCCCGTTGCCGCCTGGGCCGCCGTCGCTTCCTCCACGAACGGCGGTTGTCTGTTTGCCGCGTCCGCGGGCCGGCTCTTCTATGTCTCCACCAACAGCGGGGCAACGTGGTCGAGCACCAATTCATTTTCGACAAATACCTGGGCGCATTGGGCCTCAGCCGCGTGTTCCAGCGATGGAACCAAGTTGGTGGCGGCCTCGGGTTATGGCCCCGATGGCGTCGCAATTGTCACGTCGAGCGATTCGGCAGTCACTTGCCGTGTGCTAACCCACGGCAGCTTAACTATTTTTCCTATTGGGGCATTTGAGCGTGCGGGGGGCGTGGCTTCGTCAGCCGACGGGAGTAACGTGGTGGCCGGGACTGCGAATTTGTTTTCGGGAAATTTAACCGGTGGCGATTTTTTTGCCTCGTCCGATTCAGGGGTCCATTGGAGCCAGATCCCGTGGAACGGGAGCGGATCTGCGGCGGTTGGTTGGAGTGCGATCGCTTCGTCTGCGAATGGCTCCAACCTGGTGGCGGTAGCAATGCCTCCCAATTTTTCCGGGCCACCGTGGTTCACCGAGGTCCTTACGTCCACGAACGGCGGCGTTTCCTGGATCAGCCGGGTTGCCTTGGAGGAGAACTGGACTGCGGTCGCTTCCTCCGCGGACGGCGAACGACTCGTGGCCGTGAACTCCACTGCCAATTTAAGCGGAATTTACACATCCACGAATGCCGGCGACTCTTGGATCCCCAACGATCTTCCCGGGGGCGCGATCAATTTAAGCTGGACGTCGGTTGCCGGCTCGGCCGATGGCAGCAGACTGGTGGCGGCATCCGGCCAGGGAATTTACGTTTCGCAACCGCTGCCGGTCATGAGCCTTACATCTTTCGGCGGCAATGTTGTTATGGGCTGGCCGTCCACTGCGCGCTCGTTCGGGCTGCGACAGAGCTCTGATATAACGACCGGCTGGGTAGCGCCGCAGGGTTCGCCCATCCTTACAAATGGCTGGTATCAATGGAGCACGTCGCCAACGAACGCCGCGACATTTTATCGGCTCGCTTCCCCATAACGGGCGGACGACCCCCACGCTTCAAAGGCTGAAGGCCAATGTATGTGTTGATTCCCTTCCAACCAGGCATTACGCAGGACCCGGCAAAATACCCATTTCCGACAGATGAACACGGATCTTTGCACAACAGAGTAAACGAAACAAGGGACGGGATTCTGATGCTTTCTTGACCGGGCGAAGGTTCTCGATTGTTCGCCGGCCTGCTGCGTGCGCGAAAGCGGCGGAGGGCCGCCGCAGTCCAAGACGCTGCGCGTTTGCGAGGGCGATTTTCAGACTTCAACCGACCTGGGCTCCAGCCAGGGTGACTGCAGCAGCACATTCGCGGCGGTAATGAGGCCGCCGCCGATCAACAAACGCGTGGTGATATGTTCATTGGGGTAATCTACGCCAGACCATTGCGACAGTAACCCGGGCAGGAACAACACGAGGAGACTGACAAACACCGGTTCGACGCAATAAACGAGCCCCGCCTCGGTGGCGGTGACTTCGCGCTGCCAGCGGTTCATCAGCAGGAATGGAATGATGCTGCAAACAAACACAAGCACGGCCAGAAGACCGGACGCGGGAATGGAATGGTAAATACGAAAACATTCGGAAATATTCGGCGCGGCCAGCAAGACCATCGGCACGGCAAACAGGCCCATGCCCAACAGCATCACGGTGGTAAAGCATTCCGGACGGTTCGCGGCGTAGCGCGGTTTTTCGAGGCAGAGTATTTGCGCGGTGAACATGACCGAAGCGGCAATGGTTTCCAGTTCCCCGCGACCCAGGCGGATGGCCAGGGGATTCAAATTGACCAGCAGCGCCATGCCGGTCAGCACCAGCGCGCTGCACCGGAGAATTTTCAGCGTGGGAAAACGGCGTTCGCTGACCGCCAACCACAACGGAATCAACACGCAATACAACTGGGTGAGGAAGGCGGAAGTGGAAGTGGAGACATAGCCAAGCCCGTCCATTTGCAGACAGACGCCCAGCGACGCAAAAAGCGCGAGCCAAAGCCCCTGCTCCACCTCGCGGCGCGAAATGGTTTTGAGCACGGGCAGAAAAAATATGAGCATCAACGTTCCCGCGATTAGAAAACGAAACATCACGCAGACCGAACTGATAAACCAGCTTCCGGCGGCCGGCGAAATGGCCTGCTGTGTCAGCGTCAATGCCTTCATCACCGGAAAACTCAATGCCCAAAAGAAGGTGCAAACCAGGAGCATCTGGAGCGCCTTGCGGCGGAGATTGGCGGCCGGCATGAGGTGATTGCGGCGTCAGCGCCGGGCCATTTTTTTACGGGCGGCTTCGAGGATGGAGCGTTCCCGCGAGGTGAGGCTGTTGATGCCGCGCGCGGAGATTTTATCGAGTATGGCGTCCACGTCGCCATCGTGAAAGTCGTCGCCAGATTTTTCCGCGGATTTCGCCGGTTTGGGCTGGAAGTATCGCTCTGCCGGTTCAACACCGAGGAACGCCGGGTTCTTCAAGATTTTTTTTACATAAAACCAGCCCATGGCCATGCCGCCGAGGTGCGCGGCGTGCGCAATGCCTGGCGCGGCCGGAACCAAAGTATAGAAAAGGGCCACAATTGCGCCTGCCAGCGCGAGATATTTTATTTTTACCGGCAAAATAAAAAACACCAAAAACTCGGTCTCGGGCTGCAAAGCGGCGAAAGCGGCAAGCAGACCAAAAACACCGGCCGACGCTCCGACCACCGGCACGCCAAAAACCGTGGGAATTGCCAGGCCCAAAAGAGATTGAACGATGCCACCAATCAACCCGCTTGTCAGGTAGAGCACCATGAACCGTCTGCCGCCAAGCATGGCTTCAACGCCTCGCCCAAGGAAAAACAGGGCAATCATATTTCCCACGAAGTGCCACCCCGTCAAATGCAGGAATTGGAAACTTAGCAGTTGCCACACATAACCGTGAAACAAGCCCTCGTTGCTGAGGGCGAAGTACTGGATAATCTTTACGAAGCCGTCGGGATTATAGGCTTTAGTGATCTCCATCAGAACAAAGACCATCAAATTGATGACGAGCAGCAGCATCGTCCACGACCAGCCCAGGCAGAGACGTGGCCGCCATCGTTCTTCTCCGAACTCCGGCTGGCGCATGTAATCGCGATCCTCAAGCATATTCTATAATAATCTTATTAGCGGTTGTTCGCAACGTCGGCCCAGCGCATCAAGGGGCGCGGCATTCATGCCGCTTCAATGTGGCTTTGCAAATTCACGTCGAAGCGGGCTGAAGCCCGCGCTCCTATGTTAAACCACCCGTCTGGCCCACCAAAACATTCGCTCCTTGCCTTCGCGATTTGGATACGAGCGCGGCGTCCAGTCGGCCAGCAATTCAAAGTGCGGCGAAAATCGCTCCAATTGCTCCGCCCGCGTCGTGGGCCACGGCGGACCGTCCGGGCCGCAGTCGAAATAATTCACGGCCAGATAATTGCCCCCGGGCTTGAGCCAGCGCAAAACTGCGCGCACATAATCGCCACGTTCACTGGGTTGGATGGCGCAGAAGAGTGTATGTTCAAATATCCAGTCAAATTTCTGGGGCGGCTGGTCGCGCAAAAAATCCGCAAGCTGGAATTTTGGCTCCACTGGGAGCGCTGGCATCTTGCCGGCGGGGCTTGGTTCGACTCGCCGGCGAGACGCCGGCGCTCCCAGTGGTCCCGCCATGTGCCGTGCGGTTTCGGTTGCCTGCCGAATCGCACTGGGCGCGATGTCAAAACCGAAGGTTGCGAACCCACACCGGGCGAATTCCATGGCGTCGTGGCCCAAACCGCAACCGGGCACGCACACGCTCCCGCGTGGCAAATCCGGATGCCCCGCAAGAAAATCCACCAAACCGGGCGACGGCGCGCCCTTTTCCCAGGGCATGTCGTGGGTTTGATAACGCTGTTCCCAGTAGTCGCGGCTCATTTTTTCTGCGTTGAAGGGTTGAAGCGTTGAAGCGCATTTCGTTTCAACGCTACAACGCTTCACAAATCATGTTTGAATTTGTCCGTCCACCAGTTCGATGACGCGCGGGGCAGAGGCGGCAACTTTGGCATCGTGGGTGGCGATGACGAGGGTCATCTTTTTTTCCGGGCGAAGGCTCTTGAGCAACTCGATGATTTCGCTGCCGGTGTGCGAATCGAGGTTGCCAGTCGGCTCATCGGCCAGCAATAGTTCTGGTTCGTTAATCAACGCGCGGGCGATGGCCACGCGCTGTTGTTCACCACCGGAAAGCTCGGACGGCTTGTGGTCGAGCCGGCCCTGGAGGCCGACACGCGCTAGCAATTCCTCTGCACGACGCGCCGCCGTGCCGGTGCCCACGCGCGCCACCCGGGCCGGCAGACAGACATTTTCCAGCGCGGTCAATTCGGGCAGCAAATGATAGGCTTGAAATACGAAACCGACGCGCCGGTTGCGGAAATGTGTCAGTTGGCTGTCGGAAAAATGCGAGACGTTCTGGCCGTCAAAAATAATTTCGCCGGCGTTCGGGGTATCAAGCCCGCCGAGGAGATGAAGCAGCGTGCTTTTGCCCGTGCCGGACGCGCCGCGCAAGGCCACAAAATCGCCGCGCGCGATTTCCACGTCCACACCGCGCAACACCTCCAGCGTGCGCTTGCCGAGGATGTAGGTCTTTGTGAGTCCGCGGGCGGACAGCAGGGAATCACTCATGGCAGGCCTCCGGATAAGAATGAAGAAACATTCAACGACCGCAGCTCGGCCTGCCAATAACATTCAACTTTCAACACCAAAGGAAACGCCACGCAAAGCGTTAGAGGTTGGGCGTTGAATGTTGAAGGTTCGATGTTTCCCCTATTCATAACGCAACGCCTCCACGGGTTTCAATCTTCCGGCGCGGATTGCCGGCAACAGCCCGCCCAGCACACAGATGACGAACGAGCTGATACAGATGACCGCGACGTCCCTGGGCGTGATGAGGGCGGGCAATTCACCAAAGCCATAGACAGATTTCGGAAACAATTCCCAGCCGGTCGCCACGCGCATGAAGCGCAAAAATTCATTCCGATACACCACCGCCAACATGCCGAGACCGTAGCCCGCAGCCACACCCATGACACCGATGATGGCGCTCTGGGCGAGGAAAATGCTGGAGATTTGAAGCTGCGTCGCGCCCAAGGCCTTGAGCATGCCAATCTCACGCGTCTTTTGGATGACGAACGTGATTTGCGCGCTCAAGATGCACAACGCCGCGACCAGCACGATGAAAAATAGCAGGTAAAACATCACGTTCTTTTCCACCACGAGCGCGCTGAGGATGCCCGAATTATCATCCATCCACGATTGCGCGTAGTAAGTGCCCTCGTTCATTTTGTAGTTGAGGGCCTGCTCCAACTGCATTTTCACCGCGTCGGCCAGATACGGATCGTCGAGCGTGACAAACAGGCCGTGAACCGAATCGTCCAGATCATAGAGGTCCTGCGCGTTGGACAAGGAGATGACGATGACGCGGGCGTTGTATTCGTAATAACCGGTGTCAAAAATGCCGCGCACCTCGTAATCATCCGGGATGATGGTCACGTCCCGCTTCTGGTCGCGGGCTTCCTTCATTTTTTTGAATTCGCGGATGGAATAAATTGAGAGCGTATCGCCCACCTGAAGCCGCAAGTTGTCGGCAAAATCCATGCCCACGACGACACCGCGTCCGCTCAAGTCAAATTTCCCGCCGGGCTGAATTTGCTGCGGCAGTTTGCTGACCTTGCCCTCGGTCGCGGGGTCCACCCCGAGCATCATGGGGGCGTCCTGCATGGAGGGGCGGTTGGTATCGCCCTGGGTAATGACCAGCACCGGCCCGCGCACCAAGGGCGAGACGCCGCGGACATTTTTGTTTTGGGCAATTATCGCGGCCGCCTGCCGATATGCCTTCATGGGGCTGCCGCCTGATTCCACCACGGTCAGGTGGGCGTTGAAGCCGAGAATTTTGTCCCGCAGGTCATGATCAAAGCCGCTCATGACGCTGATGACGATGATGAGCACCGCGACGCCAAGCGCCACGCCGAGAATGGAAATCAACGTGATGACCGAGACGAAAGTCCGTTTGGGCCGCAGATAACGCAGCGCGAGGAAAAATTCAAACGGCAACCGTGACATCGGACAAGGCTAGAGACGCGGAGCGGTGGTGTCAATTTCGCGCGATTTGCGATTTACGATATACGATTTACGAGCGGCTTTGGAATGTGGAGGCTTCCTGGACACTTCACGACTTAATAAAATTTCGCGTTGAAGCGGGCTGAAGCCCGCGCTCCCAGTCAGCAAGGCGAAGCATCCATGTCACATGTCACTCACTCGTCACCATGCCTCTTCACTTCACCGTGTTCATCAACGGCGCGAGGCCCTGAATCCGTACTTCGAGCTTGTCGCCACTTTGAATCGGGCCGACGCCGCTGGGGGTACCGGTGAGAATCACGTCGCCGGGCAGGAGCGTCATGTTGGTGGAAACAAAACTGACAATGTCCGCCGGCTTGAAAATAAGCTGGCTGGTGTTCGAATTTTGACGAAGATGGCCGTTTTGATATTGCTGGATGCTGAGGTCGGCGGGGTCAAGCATGGTTTCGACAAACGGGCCGAGCGGTGTGAAGGTGTCAAACGACTTGGCGCGCGCAAATTGACCGTCGGCTTTTTGAACGGTGCGGTCGCTGATGTCTTGCGCAGCGGTGTAGCCAAAAATATAGCGCGGCGCCTGGGTGGGTGACACATTCCGGATTTTGCGGCCGATGACCATGGCCAGTTCCGCCTCATAATCAGTGCGATGCCGGGGAAAGGGAATTTCAATCTTGCCACCGTCTGGCAGCAGCGAGGTTGGGGCCTTCAACCAGATAAGCGGTTCCTTGGGCAGTTCACGGTTCATTTCGCGCGCATGGTCCAGATAGTTGACGCCCACGGCGATGATTTTACTGGGCGCGACCGGGACGAGGGTTTTAACGCCTTTGCGCGGCGTGGGTTTTTTATCGAACGACGGCGAGCCAAAAACATCGCCGCGCAGCCGGAACAATTCGCCATCCACCACTTTGGCGTGGAAAATTTCGTCGTCTTTCTGGAACCGTCCAATGGCAGCCATACAGATTTACGATTTTGGATTTACGATTTACGAGCCTGTGCGCGACAGTGTGCCGTGAGGAGGCGCAATGGTAAATCGGAAATGTGACGGTCCGTTGGAGTTAAAGCTTTGGCGCGCGGAACGAGTTAAAAGCCTGAACTCCAACGCCTCGCCAAGACTGGTATTCTGCAAGGTGGGACGTGAAATGCAATGGTGCGGGTCGCATTCTGCAAGCGTTTCGCCCCCCTTTCAGTGAGTTTTTTTAGACATTCCAAGACAGATTGGCGCGAAACCGCCAGAAAATCTCATGGTATTGTTCGTGCTACTTGAACCTGAAGTTTTAACAAGGATGTTGTATGAAAAGATTCGTTTGGTTCGCAGGTCTCGCCGGGGCGCTCACGTTTGCACCAGCATTGCACGCAATCCCAGTCAAAAGCACCGCCGCCAGCCAGCCGCTTTATTCCATAGCGCTTGACAATCCCAAGTCTGCGGCGCCAAGCCCGGGCAGGAGCGCTCCCGTAACCGTGACATCCCAGGGACGGAACGCCAGTCCTATCACACCGATGCTGTCGTCGCTTGTTTTGGGGCAAAACAGCGGACGCAGCGCGGCAATTACCAGCAAATTTGGCTACACCCCGCAGCCGCTAAACCTGCATTATGTCCCCAAGACGACAACGAAACCAACCCCGACGAAATCCGGCGCCCCGCCTCCCGTTCCGGGTGACCCTGTCAGGGTGCCGGACGGCGGTGATACGGCCAGTCTTCTTGGCATCGCCCTGCTGGGAACTGTGTTGGTAAAGAGAACCGAATTGTCGAAGAGCAAAGCGGGTTGAACTAGCTAACAGCAGAATGCTGTGCAAGGTGACGGCTTGGGCATGAACCCCAAGGCGTTGTCTTATTTTTTTCGCCAGGCGCGATGCAGGTTGCCGAATTGAAAGTCCATGGATGGCAGCAAAATGGGTTTCAGCAACAGCGCCAGAGGAACGGCCAGCATTGCCGATGCTACCACATCTGACAGATGATGAGCCTGCAACGCGATGCGCGACCACATGACGGCCAGCGCATAGATCGCCACCACCACTCCCCAGCCGCGATGCACCAGCCAGGCCGCTGTCGCCAGCCCCACGGCAGTGGCCGCGTGCCCGGACGGAAATGAGCTGAATTCATATTTGCCGATGATCAAATGTCCGTCGTGCCAAATACCATAAAATCCCTGCGGCGCGTGCGCGAGCGGACGCGTGCGTCCCACTAAAATGCGCAAAATGAGTCCCGCCAGCCCGGTGAGTTCGCAGGTTAGCATAACAAAAAAGATTCTGGCCGCCACTCCGGGCCGGTTCAGCAGGAGAAATATTACCGCAAAGAAAATTCCCGCCGCCGCCGGGGCCCAACCTTCGCCGAGTTTGGAACACCACCACGCGAATTGATGCAGCGGCAGGTTTTTGGTGGCGTCCAGCGCGGCATCCACCTGATTGTCCACGACCAACGCCAGGATGACCGCCGCTGTCCCGGCCAACAGCCAGAGCAGCGCGTTCCAAAGCGGTTTTGACGGCGCGGTCATGCCCGAATGTAGGCAGATGCGCCGGCAAAAAAAAATCCAAATCGTCCCTCAAGATTTGCAGAAGCCGGGGTGACGAGGCTCAAATTAAAAAAAAGTTAGAGACTCCTCACGTCGTCTCATACATCCTACAGACGATTAATGGAATCGCTGTTTGAAAAACTCGCCGCCAAACCGCAGCGCTCAATCCTGCTGTTGAGCCTTGTGCTGCTGCTGGCCGGGAACTGGATTTTGCCGCTGACGGACCGTGATGAAACACGTTTTGCCGAGGCGTCGCGAGAAATGCTCCAGCGCGGCGATTATGTGGTGCCGTGGTTTAACGGCCACTGGCGCTTCGACAAGCCGGTGCTGATTTATTGGTGCCAGAGCGCCAGCTACCGCGTCTTTGGAGTGAATGATTTTGCGGCGCGCCTGCCGTCCGTATTGTTCACCACGGCGACGGCACTGCTGCTGGTGCGTTGGGGCAGAAAAGTGGCCGACGCCAAAACCGGATTTCTGGCAGGCGCCATGTTCATTGCCGGGCTGCACGTGGCCATCATCGGCCGCACCGCCACGGCGGACATGGCGATGGTGTTTTTCTTCACACTGGCGGTGTGGAGCGGCTGGGAATTGACGCGGCCTGAAAATCCAGCCCGAAAATTGTGGTGGGGGATTTTTTATGTGACGCTCGCGCTGGGATTTTTGGCGAAAGGCCCGGTCGCATGGCTGCCGCTGGGCGGGTTGGTGCTGGGGTGCATTTTGCGAAAAGATTCGTTCCGTCTGCCGGTCTTGGAAACGATTGGAGGAATTTGCGTGACCGGCGTGCTCGCGGCGCTCTGGGGAATCCCAGCGATGGAACAGACGCAGGGGCAGTATTTCAAAGTGGGCATGGGCGAACATGTCTTTTTCCGGTCCGTGGGCATCATTGACAGTCATGGACTCAAAGGTCTGGGCGGCTTTGTGGTGCTGTTGCCGCTGTATTTTGTGACATTCTTTGTCAGCTTTTTCCCGTGGTCTACTCGCATGCCGGCAACACTCCGCCGCTGGTGGCCGGAACGCAACCGGGATGCCCTTGGCTGGTATTTATTAACGCAAGCGCTGATCGTCTTCGTCGTGTTCTCGCTTGTGCGAACGAAACTGCCGCATTACACCCTGCCGGCGTTTCCGTGCCTCGCGCTGTGGCTGGCGCTTCAAATCCACGCCGAAGAAAATTCCTTCGCGTGGTTCCAAAAACGATTTGCCGCGATGGCGGTTTTTGTTCTGGTGCTCATGCTCGGATTTGCCGCGGTGGCGAAAAATTATCTTCTCACGGAAAATCTCTGGCGCGCGGTGCAGCCGCACATGCGCCCGGAAACCAAGGTCGGCTGTTTTGGCTTTACGGAGTCGAGCCTGGTCTGGAAATTCCGCAGCGTGACCACCAACATGGTTGTGCTGGACGAGGAAAAACAGGCGAAGAATTTTCTGACGAACGAGCCGCCGTTCATCCTCGTACTCCCCACCAAGGACCTGGCCACGCTTCCGGACACCAACGGTCTCCAACTCCAAGTGCACGGCCTTGACATGGTGAAGTTCAAGAACTGGGATTTGACGGTCATTGTGCGATAGCCGTCTGGGAGCATCGGCTTCCAGCCGGCGTGTTTCAGCCAGGGCAACTCGCCGGCAAGATGCCGGCGCTCCCGGTAATCATGCCCGCACCAGATTCTCGCGGCAAATTTGGGAATAAACTTCCGCCAGCGGTTTCATTTTTCGAGGTAGTTTGGCATCCTTAAAGTCCACCGATAAAAGACCGAATTTCTTCGAATAGCCGAACTGCCATTCGAAATTGTCCATGAGCGACCAATAAAAGAAACCGCGCACGTCCACGCCAGATTGCATGGATTTGTGGAGGGCTTCGAGATTTTGCCGCAGGTCACGTTCGCGGAAGGGTTCATCGTCCGAGGCGGCACCGTGTTCGGTGATGTAGATGGGCAGGCGGAACTTGCGGCGCAGATACGTCAGGATTTTTTCCAGGCCTTCGGGATAGCGCTCGACCATGTCATCGCACACAAAGCCAAAGTCCCTAATCTCCGTCGCCGGGGTGCCGCTGGCCGGGATCATGGCGCGAAAATGATGGAACCGCACGCGGCCATAATAATTCAACCCGATAAATGTGGAGGCCCGCCGCCGCCAGCCGCCAAGAAAAGCGTCGAGCACAAATTTATTGAACGTGTAATGACAGACCAACGCGGTGGCACGGTCCCACGGTGAGAGACGCTGGTTCGCGTGAAAAAAAGTCCAGTTCTTGGCGATGCCTACTTCCGGTTTGCGTCCGGCGAAGCCCTCGCGGCGGATGACGCGGCTGGCCTGCACGTGGGCGCGCGCCATGTGGTCTATGACGCGGCGAAATTGGCCGAGTTTCCATTGGCGCTGCGGCGGAAAACCGCCGAGCAGATACGCCACGCAGGCGTAGGTATCCGGCTCGTTGAATGTGTTCCAGATAAACACACGGTCTTTCAGCGCGGCGACGAGTTTGCGAACGTAATCCACAAACGCTGGAATCGTTGCCGCATTGGTCCACCCCCCGGCGGCGTTTATCCATGGCGGATTGGAAAAATGATGCAGCACCACCATGGGCGTGATACCTGCCACGCGCAACCGGTCCAGCAAATCCACATAGCGGGCCAGCTCGTTTTGATTCAGCGGCGCAAACGCGGCGGATTGCAGCCGCGACCATTCGATGCCGAAACGATACGCGTTCATGCCCAGTTTCGACATCCATTCGATGTCCTCCGGGTAGCGGTGATAATGGTCGCAGGCAATGTGGCAGTTGCCGCCGTCCACCGCCGTGAACTGCGTCCACTCGTTTTCGATGTGGCCCTCGACCTGCGTGGGCGAGGTGGCGGCACCCCAAAGAAAACCGGGCGGAAATTTCAGGACACTCTCACTGTTCATCGCGCGACATTAACCGCGTTCTCGACGGCTTGAAATAATTTCTTTGGCGCACAGTCCAGCCAGGCGCGAAATTTTTCCGTGGGCAGGCGGTCGGGCAATTCCGCCAGGCGGTCGAGGTTGAAGCTTTTTTCCGCCAGGCCGATGCCGAACTGCTGCGCGTCAATGGCGTTGACCTGCTGCTCGATGTGGTTTTCCACGGGCACCAGAAACAGCGGTTTGCCCAGCCACGCAGCTTCGCTGACGGATTCGAAACCCGCGGTGCAGACGACGTTGCGGCAGTCGGCCATCATGTTCAGAAACTTTTGGCCGTCCAGCTTGTGAAAGGTGAGCGACGGCGAATGCTGAAATTCCGCGGGCGCGCCAGGCTTGTCGTAAAAGCACTGGAGCCGGGTCTGCGGATGCGCATCGCTCCACCGGATGATCTGGTCGGCGTACCCGTGATTGAGCAAATAGACGAGGGTGAAATTTCCGTGGGGGTTCGGTTGCAGGCTGAAAAGCTGTTTCCGCAAAATCGGCGGGCCGACGATAATGCGTTTGGCCGGCAAATCCGGGGCTTCGTAAAATGACAGCGCC
>Ga0207083_1038_pt1 | contig 26149 bp, 18 predicted proteins | sample Alteio_BWMinHeat_57_FD_153516 | JGI IMG/M metagenome (GOLD analysis project Ga0207083, IMG submission 153516) | Enriched cells from forest soil in Barre Woods Harvard Forest LTER site, Petersham, Massachusetts, United States -... | ecosystem: Environmental > Terrestrial > Soil > Temperate forest >... | reverse complement strand
AAATCATTGAGCGGTTAGGATTTTTAATTAACGTTGGTTTGGATTATTTATCCTTGTCACGCCGCGCTGAAACTTTGTCTGGCGGTGAAGCCCAGCGGATTCGACTCGCCAGTCAAATTGGCTCGGGTTTAGTCGGCGTGATGTATATTTTAGACGAACCCTCCATCGGGCTGCATCAACGCGATAATGATCGCTTGCTGAAAACATTATTGCATCTGCGAAACTTAGGTAACACGGTCATTGTGGTTGAGCATGATGAAGAAGCCATTCGTACGGCTGATTTTGTGTTAGATATAGGGCCTGGTGCTGGGGTTCACGGAGGTACCATCGTTGCCCGTGGAAAACCCGAGGAGATCATTAAAAACGCCGCATCGTTGACAGGCCAGTACCTTTCCGGAAAAAAATCCATCCCCATTCCTGCAATACGAGTCCCGTTTAATCCAGCGCGCGTCATTGAACTCCTGGGTGTCAGCTGCAATAATTTGCATGGGATAGATGTTTCAATACCCATCGGTTTAATAACTTGCATTACCGGCGTATCAGGATCAGGCAAATCCAGTTTAATCAACGATACCTTGTTTCCCATGGCAGCCGTTAAACTAAATCGATCCAGTATGCATGCCCCAGGAACCTTGCGTGAAATCAAAGGGCTCGACTATTGCGATAAAGTCATAGATATCGATCAAAGCCCCATCGGGAGAACACCCCGTTCTAATCCTGCCACATACACTGGATTATTTACCCCCATTCGTGAATTGTTTGCCAATACCCCAGAATCACGCGCACGAGGATATCAAGCAGGTCGATTTAGTTTCAATGTGCGTGGAGGTCGTTGTGAAGCATGCCAAGGGGATGGTCTCATCAAGGTTGCCATGCATTTTCTTCCCGATATTTATGTGGCTTGTGATGTGTGTAAGAGCAAGCGTTACAATCGTGAAACCTTAGAAATTCATTATAAAGGCAAAAACATTCATGATATTTTGGACATGACGGTGGAAGATGCCGCTGAATTTTTTAAAGCCGTTCCGGCCTTAGCACGCAAGTGTCAAACCTTGATGGACGTAGGTTTGTCCTATATTCGGTTAGGACAAAGTGCAACCACGTTGTCTGGCGGAGAAGCGCAACGGATTAAACTATCCCGTGAATTGTCAAAGCGGGACACCGGCAATACGCTTTACATCTTAGATGAGCCCACCACGGGTTTACATTTCCATGACACCAAACAATTGTTATCCGTATTGACACACTTAAGAGATCAAGGCAACACTGTCGTGATCATTGAGCATAATTTAGACGTGATTAAGACAGCGGATTGGGTGATCGATCTGGGTCCCGAAGGGGGCAGTCGAGGAGGAAACATCATCGCCGTCGGCACACCAGAGACCATTGCAAAAAATACTGAATCATATACAGGGCAGTTTCTACGTCAGATGCTCGAAAAAATTAAAGGATAAATAATGTAAGGTGTTTCTTTATTAAGCCCAGTCTTCTATTTTTAGACCTTCAACTTGAGTAAATGCACGATCATTCGTAATGAGTATTAGTCCCAATGCAAGAGCATGAGCTGCGATCAACAGATCCAAATTACCCAATACCTTCCCCTTTTTTTGCATGTCAGCACGAAGTGTTCCATAACAAGCTGCAACAGGACTATCCCAAGATAATACATCAACACGAATCAAAAACTCATGAACAACCAGGCTTAGTTGCTTTGCATCCGTTTTTTTTGCTAGCCCAAATAATAATTCTCCTTCAGTTATCGCTGAAACAGCAAGTTCTGACATAGGAACAGAAACAACGTGGTTGCGGACGTTATTGACGCCTTTAATAAAATGACTAACCATATTAGTATCTAGCATATAGCGATTGATTATCTTGTTAGTCATTAAATACGTCTCTCTCTTGCGTTAATGAATCTTCACGCTCAACCATAAAGTCTTTAGGAATCTCAACTGTTTTTAAAAGATCAAAAAAATCATCCCAAGTTCCTGGTTTGCGTGACAAAATCACATCCCCTGTCCTTGGATCTTTTCTTATAAAAACTTCATTGCAATTAAAACGGAAGGCTGCTGGCAACCGTACAGCTTGACTACGACCATTTAAGAAAATTTTGGCAGATTGACTCATGATAAATCCTCTACATATGATATATACTTAAGTATATACTTATATTTGATATATATCAAGAGATATACCAAATATATCAGGTGGAATGGGTATATATTAAATGGCATAATGCTTTATTCGATTCATAACCTAAGGATAGAATCATGAATACTTTTTTAATTGCCATTTTAGTGATCATTGTTTTGTTATTTGTTTGGTCTATTGGCGTTTATAACAAGTTAATTTCGCTCATTGAAGCGATCAACAACAATAAACGACAAATTGATATCCAACTTGATCGTCGCTATAAAGTCTTTGAATCCTTGATAGAAACCGTCAAAAAATACATGGATTATGAAAAAACCACATTGAAAGAGGTTGTCGCATTGCGGAATCAAGCGCAAAGTGCTAAAACCGCCGGGGATGAAAAAACACGGATTGCAGCGGAAGACAAGATCTCCACCATTGCATCAGGGATAAACGTCGTTTTTGAGCAATACCCCGAACTCAAGGCGAATCAAAATGTTTTACAACTGCAAGAAGAAATCGTTAACACGGAGAATAAATTATCCTACGCCAAACAAGCGTATAACGATGGTATTGAACGATATGAAGCCAAGAAAAAATCCTTTTTTGAAACCGTGATCGTGAATTTTTTTGCTTCATCATTAAATAAAAATTTTGAATATTGGGGCTTGCCAGAAGAACAAAGTAAAGCTCGTGAACAATATACCGTTAAATTTTAATCAGAGTATCGCATGCCTTTATCCGATTATCACGTCAGTACAGGTAACTGGCGTGAACAATTACAGCGCAACGAACGTAGAACACGCTTTGTTATTGCAAGCTTCATTGCGATTTATGTGGGTGTTGGTTTGATCGTCGATGTTTTCGTTTTACAATCGATGTATAAAAACGTCTCTTTGGGTCAATGTTTGCACGCCTTGATAACCTTTCAAGTCATTCCTTATGCAACGCTTATCATGCTAGGTCTCGCTGCGATTTCATTGCTAGTCACCTATTCCATGTATGATCAAATCATGCTTATGGGCACGGATTCGCATGAAATAACCCCTGAAACTGCGCGAAATTTACAAGAAAAGCAATTGTACAATGTGGTTGAAGAAATGAAAGTGGCCGCTGGTTTACAGTTCATGCCTAAAGTTTTCCTTATCGAAGCCAATTACATGAATGCGTTTGCTAGCGGTTATAGCGAAAAATCGGCCATGGTAGCGATCACCCGTGGATTGCTTGAAAAATTAGATCGCGCTGAATTACAGGCCGTCATGGCACATGAGTTAAGCCATATTCGCCACCATGATATTAAATTAACATTAACGGTTGCCATTTTGAGCAATATTCTCTTAATCGTGATCGATGTACTTTTTTACTCTATGCTTTACAAACGCGACCGCCGTGAAGACAACCGATTATTCATGGTTATCATGATTCTTCGCTATGTCCTCCCCTTCATTACCGTATTGCTAGCCTTGTTTTTAAGCCGTACACGAGAGTTCATGGCCGATGCAGGTTCGGTAGAGTTAATGCGTGACAATGAACCGATGGCTCGGGCGTTGCTTAAAATCAGTCAAGATCATCAAGCACATGCAGAAGAGTATGCCGAAGACTATGGTCAAACACCGCATGAAGAAGTTCGAAGAGCTTCTTACTTGTTTGATCCTTCCGATATTGATCCCGTTAAATCCTTGAACAATGCTTTTTCTACCCACCCGTCCACCAATCAACGTCTCGAAGCCATTGGCTTTAAACGAAAAAATAAATAAACCTAGTGCCTTATCGCGGGCCCGGTTTTTTTTGTACAGTTTTTTGTAAAGACAACTTTACTTTCATCCCCGTTTGGAGTAACAATAAAAGTGCACTTCATGGAAAAGCAGTAATAGATTGTTAAATTTTTAAGTTTTATTCGATCCTGTTTTAGGCAGTGGCGTTAAGAACTAGATTTACAATAATTACTTTCTAGAGGGAGCTTTATCGTGTCTAAGGAAAAAAACGAGTCATCCAACAGCGGCGAAGTCAAAGAATCTGAACCCAGGAAGAGGAGAAAAGTAGGAGGCCACACCTCATCGGCACCAGCACCAGCAGCAGCACCAGAACCAGCAGCAACGCCCTCCAAAAAAACCAAAGCATTCACTTCACATGATTTTGAACATCTTGCAGAAAATGAACATGCCCGTTATCTAACCAATAGCAGAAAAATTGGTCATGCTGTTATCACAACTGAACAAGGTCATAAAATAGCCCGTCAATTCGCTATTCCTTCGGGAGAAGCAGGAGGAGATTCGCCCAAGGTTCGTCCACTTATCAATATCAAAGAAATTGAACCCTTCCGCGGCATGCAACGTTACCGTGCAGAAACACCTGAGGGTCATACACCCATGTATGCGAAGCGTGTCATTGATGGCGTTATCGGTGTTGATGATGAGGAAGAGGCTCTTCAAATGGCTATGTTTTCACCCACAGACAAAAAAAGTGGAGAAGAACCTTTTTGGGGGTCAATCAAGCCCACACCGATCTTGCGTGACGATCTTCCGAAGAACGTTCAAAAAGATTTGCAGAAAGAATTGTCAGAAATGGCGAAAAAGACCAAAGGTGGTGAACCACTGGTCGTACATCATGAATCCGTTCCACAACGCGATCTCATCAAAACAAGAACACCAGATCAGAATACCGTCATGCAAGAATCAGCGCGAGATGCTTATGAGAATTTTTTTGACAGCATGTCAGATGAGCTTCATCCTGAATTGAAAAAACGCTTGCAGCGCGCATTCACGGCAGACATTAAAGCTGGTCTTTTTAAAAACAGTTTCCGTCCAGAATGGCTCCATGCCTATGGATGGTCCCTCATGCCCATGGACAAAAATCCTCAAATACCCGGTAATTTGGGTGCAGCACCCAAATGGGCAAACACACAAATGATGATTCTTGAGCGAATTGTAAAATGGTTTGCTCTGAATAGCCCTGAATCATTATTAAGCATTAAACCGAAATTTGAAATGTTACTTGATTCAGAATTAATTCAACACATTGATTTTGACGTCAAACTCCAAATTAAAAATAAATACGTGCAATTGATGCAAAAAATTGATCCTTTTCTTAGCTATCCTTTGTTTCCAAAGTCCTCTGATATCGCTCAAGGAACAGCAATAACTCACCATCTACTGACAGGTGTTGGGCCTATTAGTGAGCAACAAGTAAGCCAAATAGGAGATACCACTATGCCAAAAGTCACGTTACCCGTTGAAAAGACTGAAAAGAAAGCAACACCAAACCTTGAAAAAAAAATCAAAGAAAAACCAGCGACAACGTCTAAAAAAGCTCAAGCTGAGGCAGGGCCGGCTGAAGACATGCCCCTTGCTGCAACTGCCCCTGCTCCAAAACCGAATAAAAAAGCTCGGCCCAATCCAATACATGCGATTAAAGACAGCCATGAAAAGTCATCTGTACAAATCCTAACAACATCAAGCACCGCTGATTATGATACTCCCTGGAGAGGACCCGAAGAAGGCTATTGTACAGGATCTGGCGTTATTATCAGTCACGCCGGCAAGAAATACATTCTCACTAACGCCCATGTTGTTGAGGATAGTATCTATTTACAAGTTCGCAGGGCCAATGATCGAAAGCGTAAGTATGAAGCCAAACGGGTATGCGTTTCTTATCAAGCCGACTTAGCCTTATTAGAAGTGGATGATCCAGAATTTAATGATATCGCCGAACCCGCTGAGCTCGGTGAAATGGTCACCTTACAACAAAAAGTCATGACCGTTGGATTTCCGATGGGAGGAACTGAAATTTCGGTATCAAAAGGAATCGCTTCACGCGTAGAAGTTCGCGACTATTGCATGAGTGGACTCGATATGCTCCAAGTTCAAATCGATGCAGCAGTCAATCCAGGCAATAGTGGTGGCGCTGTTTTTTCTGGTGGTAAAGTCGTTGGAATTGCGTTCCAAGGCTATGATCGCCAAGGTTTGGGATATATGATACCAATGCCTATCATTCAGCATTTTTTAAAAGAAACCTTTAGTGGTAAACCCTATCGTGGATTTCCAGTCATCCCGTTCTACACGGAGCAACTGGAAAATGATGATGAACGTGAATATTACAAATTAGGCAAACTAACAGGCGTCCGTATTAAAAAAATTGATAATTTATGTGATGCATTTCATAAATTACAGCCAGAAGATATTTTGCTCGCTATCGATTCCTACCCCATTACCAATGAAGGCACTATTGATATACCAGGTATTGGTAGTTGTATTGACTTTATTCATGCAACGCACTCAAAATTCATTGGTGACAGCATCGCACTTAAAATTCTTAGAAACAATCCAAGCACCAATACGGCTGAAACGTTAGATATTGACGTGATTTTAGATTGTGTGCCAGGGGATACAGAAAAAGTAGGCTTTGCAGAAAATGATAAAATGCCAACCTATTACATTAATTCCGGCATTTGTTTTATCCCTTTGACACGGAATTATATGAATGGCGCAGGGTGTGAATTTGGAGAGTTACAATTGTTGGATGAAGGATGTAGTGTGGCCGATGCACCGAAAAAATCGCCGGATGAGCAAATCGTCGTGGTTAGTCATATCCTGATGAGTAAAACAACCACGGGTTATGATAAACACACAAATGAAATTGTCAAAGAAATTAATGGTAAGGTCATTAAAAACTTGAGAGATGCCATCAGCGCCCTGGAATCTAACCAAAGTCCAAAGCATGTCATTTCTCTCGCTTCTAAATCAAAAATCATTGTACAGAATATGTCCCCTGCAGAACTACAAATGCTTTTAAAACGCAATCATATACATAAACCCTGTTCTGATGATTTACTTCCCAGCGCACCATCGCCTCAAATTGCTTCAGTCCCTGCAATAGCTGCAGCACCCTCTCAGCAACAAGAAGATACGGTAAAGGCTGATTCATTAGTTGTCGCCATGTCTGATGATGACTCAGAATGGACGGCGAGTAGACCTAAAAAAGCTAAACTGTCACAAAAACGAAAGCATGCGATCTCTGACGATGAGGGAGAAGATGACGCAGAAGAGGTAGATACGGAAGCCTCACTTAGAAAGCTGTTTGCCAGTAAACAAACGCCTGGTCAAAAACGGTTTGAAGCGACCATCGCTGCCATGGAGCAACATTATTCGAGCATACCCCAAGACGATGATGACGAAGAGGATGACCTTGACTTCGATGACGAGGAGGAAGAGGAATCGGAAGATGAAGATGATAGCAGTGCCTCAGTCAAATCAGATGAAGCGGAAGAATCAGAAGAGGCCTCTGAGGAAAAAGCCGCTCCCGCTGAAGTACCTGCTTCAAAATGTGCTGCATCCTCATCTCATCGATTTTTCAGCTCAATGCAAACGCGGGGAAGTCGATTAATGCAGTCGAAGTTACCCTTCAAACGTCAACCTTAAAACCCCTTGGCCCCTCCTCCCCCATTGCTTGATTATGGGGGAAGGTGGGCATAGTTTAAACACTTAAATGTGTTTCCATCTAAAAATTCACTAGTGATTTTAACGGAGAATGACATGATTGAGGAAATCAAAACCATTCGTGAAGCGTTTCGTCAAAAACAAATTAGTTATGATACTTGGTTTTTTATCGATCTTGATAACATGGTCATGAAGCCAAAGCTTGAATTGGGTGGCGATCCATGGTTTAACGCGATGCTCAAACATGCCAACGAAATGATTCCTGAGGATAAACATTTGGCTTTCCAAACCGTGATAGTGATTTACCACGAATTGCAAGCACACGTACGCACCGAAGCGGTAGAGCAAGACATTGTCGGTATCATTAACGCTATCCAAGACATTGGCATTCCCATTTTTGCTATTACTGCGCGTGATGCAAAGATAAGTACTTCAACAGCACGACAACTGCGCGATATTGGCATTGATTTCTCAAGAAATGTTCCTAAGGACATCCATCATAATGGCATTATCTATTGTAATGGTAAAAACAAAGGCGACAATTTAAAAATCTTTTTCAACGAGATTAAGCAGCTTCCTGCTCACATTGCTTGTTTTGATGATAAAGGTTCGCATCTTGAAGATGAATTGAAGATCGCCATACAATCAAAAGTACGTTTTAACGGATGGCGCTACGGTTTTCTTGATGAAAAAATCAAAACCTTTGATATTAAAATGGCAAACCAGCAGCTCGCCTATATCAAGTATCGATTACCACAGCCTGTTCAAGAAGCAATTGACCGACTAAAACTCATTCCTGAGGATCATGAAATGACATTGTCTCCCACGCATTGTGCGCATGGATTTTTTAACGATCCGCCCTCCCATGATTTAGATAAGGGTAAGAGTAACAAAATAAAGCCATTTTTACGAAAACACCAAAGTGATTCGGCTATTGATTATACAAATGAGAGGGATATCGCTACACCCTATTCCTAGTAGGTTGAGTCAAAATCAGGATATAATCCCCAAAAAAGGACTCATTCAAGGCAGCATCGATGTGTAGATTATTTTTATTAGGGTTATGTATTCTATTCGTGAATGGTTGTAAGGAAAACAAAACACAATACAATGGATACATTGATGCTGATCTAACCTATCTTTCGAGCAATACTGCTGGTCGTTTAACAGATTTATTCGTTAAGCGAGGCCAAGCAGTCCATAAAAACGAACTCTTGTTCAAAGTCGAACAAACCACGGAAAAAAATGCGATTGCACGCAGTCAATTGTCGGAAAAAACGCTTTTAGCACAACGAAAACAACTTATCGATCAAATTCATTACAGTAAAATCAATTACCAACGTAACTTAGAAACACGAAAAAACGATGCGTCAAGTCAAAACGATTTAGACGTCGCTAAAAAAGACCTTGATGTTTTAACAAATCAATTGGCTGCCATCGACTTTCAAATCACAAGTAGCCAAATAGATACTCGAGACAAGCAATGGGAGGTCGCACACAAAGAAGCTTATGCTCCGGATGAAGGCCTTATTTTTGATACGTATTATACACCCGATGAATTTGTGCAGGGGGGACAACCCGTGTTGGCGCTCATCACCAAACCGCTGCTTAAAGTTATCTTTTTTGTGCCAGAAAAAAATCTCAGTAACCTTCGTTTAAATGCAAAAGTCAGCGTATCAAGCGATGGAAACCCTGCATTGGCCTCTGGGATTATCAATTATATTTCCCAGATCGCTCAATATACACCACCTATCTTGTTTTCACGCGATGAACGTCATCAGTTAGTATTTCGAGTCGAAGCACGCATTGAAAAACCTCAATTAAATCAAATACATCTTGGTCAACCGGTTACTTTGGAAGTCATCCAATGACGGAATCTGCCATTCATATCAAAGGAATCACTAAAGTTTTTGACAATAAAACGGTCGTCGATCATATTTCACTAGATGTTAAACGCGGGGCTGTTTTTGGCTTTCTGGGTTCAAATGGTAGTGGTAAAACCACCACCATTCGCATGATTTGTGGTTTGTTAACGCCAACAGAAGGTACGGGTGAATGCCTAGGATTCGATATACGAACACAATCCGCTGAGATAAAAAAACAAATTGGTTATATGCCACAAAAGTTTTGCTTATATAATGGACTCACGGTTTTTGAAAATGTGCAATTTTTTGCAACCCTTTATCAAGTTGAAAAACCAGAGCAAGCCATTGAAAATATATTAAATGATCTATCCTTGCAACCCTATAAAACCATCAAAGCAGGCAATCTATCCGGCGGTTGGAAACAACGTTTAACGCTCGCTTGTTGTCTTGTGCATAAGCCACAGCTGCTTTTCCTTGATGAACCCACGGCAGGGATTGATCCCAAAGCACGCAAAGACTTTTGGGATTATTTACATAAAATCTCATTCCGGGATGGTACAACGGTCCTCGTATCCACACATTACATGGATGAAGCAGAAAAATGCACCGATCTGGGGTACATTAGTTTGGGAAAACTTCTGTATACGGGAAAAACCAGTGAATTAATCCCTTTTTCACAGGTTAAAACCTATGTCATTGACGCCGATCGAAATATCATTAAAAAAATCACTGAATCAACCGCCCGCCTCTACCCAGATTTGTTAGTTTCCCTCGTCAACAATACGATGCGTGTCTCCTCTCGAGAACAATCTCGACTGGATAAGTTCTTACGTCAAGAAAAAAAGTACGCTCCCAAAGAAACCATTCCAAGTTTCGAAGAGGTGTTTATAGGATTGATGCAATAATGGCATTTTCACAACACGTACAGGGTATATCTTACACACGCATCAGTGGTTTGATTGGAAAAGAATTTACTTTGATTTTTCGAGATCGAGGAACAATTGCCATGATCATTATCCTGCCCATCATGTTACTCATTTTGTTTGGGTTTGCGATCAACTTGGATCCGAAGAATCTTCCCACAGCGATCATCAGTTATGATCACAGTCCCCTCACCCGCGATTTTGTGACTAATCTAGAAACATCGAACTATTTTAATGTCATGGATACTACAACGGAACCGCATGTGGTGAAACAAAAGCTTGACACGGGCAAAATCAGCTTTGCCATAACCATCCCGGATAATTTTACCCGCAAGTACATTCGCGGAGAAAATCCATCAATTTTGGTAGAAATGGATGGCTCTGATCCAGGTAGCAGTGCCTCCGCTTTAGGGAACATTTTGCCCATTTTAAATCAAGCATTGGAGCAATTTAATCAACGAGGGTTGGAAATTATCCAACCTCAAGGGTTTAAACGGACCGTCAATTTAGTCATCCATCGTCTATACAATCAAGCTAACCTCAGTTCGTATAATATCGTCCCGGGTTTAATCGGGGTATTATTAACCATGACCATGGTTATGGTTACTTCGACAGCAATCACTTCTGAATTTGAATCAGGCACCATGGAAATTTTGTTAAGCACCCCTTTACTTCCCATTGAGATTATTTTGGGAAAAGTCATACCATACATTGTATTAGGCTATTTACAATTAACCAGCATTTTGATCTTTGGCAAACTTCTGATCGATATCCCTATTGAAGGCAGCCTATTACTTTTGTATCTATCTGCCGCTCCTTTTATTGTTGCTAACTTAATGGTAGGCATGATTTTTTCGGCCTTAGCCAATACTCCTATGCAAGCCATGCAATTAAGTATGTTTTACCAGCTGCCCTCCATGTTTTTATCAGGCTATATTTTTTCGTTTTATGGCATGCCAAAATGGGCGCAACTCCTTGGCTCTTGCGTACCGATGACCTATTTTATGCGAATTACCCGTGGAATTATGTTAAAAGGGAATGGAATCAACCAAGTAGTACCTAATATTTTGCCCATTATCGTTATCGCATTAATCTTGATTATTTTGACTCGAATGGTTTTTAGAAAAACATTAGATTAGGAAATGGACAACCAGCATGCTCATCATTAAAAAAATACTGATCACCGCTTTGACTTTATTGATCTTAAGTTGCATGAAACTTCCACGTCCTGAAATCGCTGGACCTGCAATTACTCGAAATGGCACAAAAATCATAGATAGCACCTCTGATTTCAGCCAACAGATGTGGTGGAAAAAAATGCATGATCCTGCCTTGAATGCGCTGATTAAAAAGGCATTAGCCACCAATAACCAAATTCAAACGGCACAAGCAAACATCATGCAAGCCCAAGCCAAATTAAAAGAAGCGCGTTTTGCATGGCTACCTACGCTGAGCGCTTCTGGTAATGGTTTTATTGGCGGTGGCTGGGATACAGAATTTACCCCCAAAGGCGTTCTGGCCAAAAGTTTGGGCTCTTCACCGGTTGGAAACATTCATTTCCAAGGCTACTATGGTGGATTTGTACCCAGCTATTCATTAAATATCCTGCAAAATCATTATAAAAATCAGTTTGCCAATACACAATTGAACTTGCAAAAAGCCACCTACCAATCCGTCCGATTAAGCATTATCAGTCAAGTTGCTGGCGCCTATTTCATGCTATTAGGACAAAAAGAACAGCTCAAAGAACAATATCAAATCCTTCGTGATTTAAAAAAAATTCGTCAATTAGAGTGGGTACGTTATAAAGCCGGCACCAGTGATCTATCCACCCTCAATACACTCGATCAACAAATCAGTAACCAGCAAGCCACCATTCCCTCCATTAAAAATGGCATTGAGCAAATTGAAAATGCATTGCAAGTGCTGATTAACTGTAACCCAGGGCCTTTTGTCATGGTAGGAAATATTCATTCACTGCATATGAAAGGATTGATCCCCGCTTATTTACCATCCTCCGTTTTAAAGAACCGCCCAGATATGATGATTGCAGAACAACAATTAAAACTATCCGCATTGAACGTCGACATCGCAACCTCTAATTTTTTTCCTAATATTTCTCTCACAAGCTTACTCGGTGGCACTTCCATTGAACTCGCTCATTTGCTAACAATGAATACAGGATTATGGATTGCCAATGCAGCACTCTCGGCACCTATCCTCAACGGTGTTACTTATGAACAAATCAAAGAAGCCAAATCCGGTTATTTGGCCGCTTATTTTACATACATCCAAACGGTTCGATCTATTTTTTCCGATGTTGACAATAGTTTGACCAATCAACAACAGTTAAATGCTATTTACCAACAGAAATTAAAAACATGGATGATCTCCAAACGCACCTACACGTTAGCCTTGGCAAGATACAAGGCTGGATCTAACGACTATCGAGAGGTGGCAAATGCCTTGCTTACGGTTAATAACGCAAAACTGGAAGTCACTCTCGCAGAAATGCAGTGGTTGGATAGCATCGTGGGTCTATACCAATCGCTGGGTGGTGGATACAATGGCAAACCGTGTTAATCCCCATAAGGTTTATCAATAGTCATTATTGATAAATAAATTCAATCAGAGTAATGTAGGAGCCCACAGCAGTAAATGGACTTAAGATTTTGAGTTTTGCAGCAAAAAAAATATTAACAATGATTGTGATTTTGATGGTGTTGGCTTATCCCACCTATGCTCAAAACATTAATTCCCTCTATTTAAAAAAAATAAAACAGATGGAGTCTTCGATCACGTTGACCGAAGAAACTTTGTCTCAAATGTCAGCAACTCAAGAAAAATCCAATGCGCTTCTCAAAAAAACGTTGAAAGAATTGGAAGTGACAAAGGCTGAATTAGAAAAGACAAAACATCAGGTTAATGGTACAAAATTTAACGCTAATCGATTATCCAATATTCCTTTTTCTCAAGATATAAATCGACAAACTACCCATAAACAACATAATCGGCAAAAAACGGCCTCGACCGACCTTAAGGCCACGACGGTCATGGTCCCAAAAACAAATGGCAAAATCACCCCGCAACGTGGTTATGTTTTAGCTGGCCAGAATGGATTTGGGATCGTTTCAAAGTATAAAAAATCTAAATTATTTTTTAATGGGGTGTTTCAATTCGATCAAGATATCTTTACAGATGCGAAAGGTTTAACTATCAATAATGGCGTGTCCAGTGATCCCATTCTTAATCGAGAAACGGTGGATCGATTTTGGATAAGACGAGCCCGTCCCATCCTCTCAGGAACCTTTTTAGACAAAACCGATTTTTACTTTGCCCCTGATTTTGGAGAAGGCCAAATCCGTTTGTTCGATGCTTTTATTGATTTGCGGTATTTAAGGACACTAAGCTTGCGTGTAGGTAAGCAAAATAGCTTATTAGCTAGCCTCGAAAATCTAAATGACAATAGTGGTCGATATACCATAGAATTCGGTTATACCGACATTTTAGCTCCAAATCGAGAATATGGTTTGGCTTTACATGGAGAGTGGGGTCCAGAAAAAAATGACTATCGTGAATGTCATATATCCAGAAGACATGGTTTTGAAGATTGGTTTGCTTATGAAATCGGTGTCTTTTCTGGAACCTTTGATAACACCAATCCTGGATTAAATCCGGTATCACTAACCGAATTCAGTTCCGAATCCTCGACCATCGCTGACAAAGATATAGAAGCACGGTTTTTTTCCAATCCTCTAATGTATAGCCCTTATCCATTTATGCAGCATTTAGGAGTCGGGTTTGCAGGTGGGACCGGATCTGTCTCTAACCAAGGCCGAATACCCGATTTGGTATCCATCGGACAAAACCCTATTTTTGTATATCAAACAAATGTCTTGGGCAATGGCTTGCGCTCAAGACTACATCCACAAGGATTTTGGATTTATGGCCCTTTTGGCATCACTTATGAATGGGCTCACACAAAACAACAACTATCAAGCGGGATCATAAGTGACAATACTCACCCTCCCACAATCACTCAAGTGAATCATGCCAGTGAAACAGAAGTGATTTATAATCTTACCCAAGAGCCACTTCAATTTGATGGAATAATCCCCAACAAGAATTTTAGTCTCCTTGAAAAGGGGGCTTATGGAGCATTCCAGTTGGTGGTCCGATTTACCAATTTAAACCTAGGTAAGAATATTTTTAATGATTTTGTGACCATTGATAACCATACCATCTATACTTTTTCAGATCCACGCGTGTCCGTCCAACAAGCCAATACTTGGACATTCGGGTTAAATTGGTATTGGAATAAAAACCTGCGAATCACCACTGAATTTGATTATTCGACCTTCAAAGGCGGATGTTCCACCGGGGGATTAAATGCTCCGACGAATCCAGGTTGTTTAACAGCATTAGATTATGCAACAGCATCAACCAGTACTGTACTGAATCGCCCAAACGAAATAATCTATATGCAACGCATACAAGTCGCATTCTAAATCGTTTGATGTCAGACGGTTCCTTCTTATCTTTTCACAATATTAACGGATTATATATTGTTATAAACAATCACTAAGCTTAATATATAAGCATAGGGGGTATTTCTTGCTCGGCTAACAGCCCAAGGCAGGATGTCCGTGTGTAGGTGCGGTGAGCCAGCTTGATTTAAATCAAGACGCCTAAAACACCTCCAAAGATATCCACTTACAGAGAAACATCCGTAGCAAGAATACTCCCTATATTTTTCTTGCCTGAAATTAAATCGCCCCAAAATTTTGAACTCGTAACTCCCCACCACGTCATCCCGGGGGGAGTTACTTGAACTCATTTATTTAAAGTTTTCTTAATCATTCTGTTGTAAAATACGGCATATTTTAATATTTATAGAATTAAGTATAAAGGGCATAGCATGACGAAACCTACCGTTGAAGAAATAAATAATTTTCATGTATTGCTCAAAGGGTTTATAGACAATAGTAGTTCTGTAGAAAATGCCCTTGAGATTATAAAAGGAATATACAACCAAGATACCTTAGGGGCATTGTTAGAAGAATATTATCAAGATGAGGCTATTTTTCAACCACTCACAGAGAAATATGAGCTCAGGAATTTGCTTATTTATTTCTGTGAAATTAATTCAAATGTTATAAAGATGCCTTTCAAATCAGGGCATTCTGCCAACAGATTTTGTATTTTACAAATGGTCATTCAGGATAAGAAGAAATATACAGAGCTTTATGATTGGATCCAAGCCAATAAGTCTGAGCTTCTAGAAACTGAAAATAAAGATAAAAATCACTTGTTAGAATATCAAAAAACCCTTCTTATACAACAAAACCCAAATCCAATGGAATCTTATCCCCCGCTGATACCCCACACAACCATTAGCCCCAATGCTCCGGTAAAAAAAATACCCACTGAAGAACAATTGGATGAAGACATAAAGCCCCTCATTAATACACGTTTCTTGGTTGATAATTCACTCCTAACTGCTTTTTTGTATCAATCCTATAAACACAAATTGGCGGGAAGAAGAATTGCCCTAATGCCTATGATAAGAAGTACTGAAGCGATTAGTTCTGAGCAATTGCAAGCCATTAAAGCGTCAACACCACTGACTTATACAACCGGAGTGACTATAGAGGGAGATAATATTGTCCCTGTTTTAGGTGATCACCTCACAGCTCCCCACATGAGTTTTGCTGTCTGGCCTGTTTGTGTACCTAATGCACATTATGGCTTATTTATTCTAGATATTAGGCCAAATAGAGATCCTCAAGCCATACGTGGGTTTTATATTGAACCTCTTAATTGCGAATGGATGATCCAGTTAATGCGCACCACCTATGCCGATCAATTACCTGTGCCTTGTGATCTTGTTTTACTGCCTCAAATGCTGTCCTCCTTCATGTACGAGAAGAATGTTAAACAATTAACTATAAATTTAGACATCCATGCAGAAAACATTGAGTACATATTTTTAGCACAAGATCCTCGAACAAACCTGTGCAGTGATAATGTGATTGCCGCATTAGACTGCTTGGCCTCGGATAACATTGATTTACTGAACAGTCCCATGACTATCAATTCTCTTCAAAATCAATATATAAGTGAAGCGATGGCTCAAGCCATTCGTTTACAACAAGTTAAAATGTTTGGAATGGATTATTTATGGTTACAATTACCAAAAGAACTCCAAAATGCTGAAACCAGACGGTGTATTGAGGAGTTAAAGCAAACACAGAATACACTTTTTCCAAAAAAAGCAACAGCGGTTCCCTCATCTGAAATACAATCATCATCTATCGATATAATTGACAAAAACCCAGAACCGACCCTACAACACAGTGCGTCTTGGTACAGTATGTTTCCTGCTGCCGAAAAAACGATGGATACAGGACTTTCTACCATTGCTGTAAAAAACACAGCCTCCCCCGAAATAAACCCTTAGCAATCCCCGCGTATAAAACAAATGATGTGATCAAGGGACGTATTTTAGCCATCACGTCACTGATCATTAATAATTCAATAAAAAATTTTTTATATTATCAGTATATTTATTAGACATTTTTCTTGTCATTCTGCACCTATCGTCTATTCTTAAAATGATTCACCTATGTACAAGGAGTTCAAAATGGATAAAGTAAATACGCAATCTCTCAAAAATAACACGGCATCCGATGAAACAACGTCTTCCGACACAGAGAGCATGCTTGGTTCCAGCCCACAATCAGCTACTTCTGCACAAAGTTTTTTTAACTCATCGGAGAGATCTCAAACACCAAGTCAGCCACAAATTCCATTCAATCCCAACTCTGCGTTTCTTCTCTTGTTATCTGGAATATGGCAAGAGTTACAAAAGCATAACAACATTGAATTGCTTAAACTTAAACTCGAAGCCGATAAAACACAGGCTGAAATAGAAAATGCTGAACAGGAAAAACTAGAAGATAAGAAACGATTTGAGTCAGTGGGACATATGTTTTCATAAATTTTTATTGTACATCAAGCGGTCAGAACAGCTTGATGTACAATAAAATATCATTAAGAGTCTTTGACAATTGACTCCTCATTCTGTACGGTACGATTAGTCTTAAAGACGGTAACGTTCACGAAATGAGGGACTATCCAAGGTTTTTATTTGATTCTTATTGAAGGAAACGACTGTATGTTAATGGAAAACTTCAAAAAACAACTCGGGGGTGAGATTGTACAACTAAATGATAGCATCGAAAAAAACAAAAAAATCCTAGAACAATTAAAGCGACTGCAGCAAGCGCATACCATCGATGGATTAATCGATATTTTACGGGAGATAAATCATCCTGATCATGTTCGACTAGTGGCTGATAGTCCAGCATGCCATGCTTTAATCTTGGAAAATCCTGAAGCGTTCTTGTCTTTATTCTCTCGAGAACATATAAAAACCATCATCCATCAAGCGTGCAAATTAGGGAACTTACCCTTGGTTAGATCGTTAGTAGAAAAAATCAAACTGGATGTCACTCTTGAAAAAATGGCTAACCCTCATCAAGATTATTCGCTACTGGAGGATGGCACATATGTATTTCTTCATTCAGTACCCCTTTGCCAAGTGGCGGCCTATTCTCAATCTTTAGAACTCATGCTCTATGTTTTATCCTTTTACAAATTGAGTCAGATTAAAAAAACAGCAATCCATGGCGATTTACAAATCGCACTTACTATTGCGGCAGAGCATTGTTCCTATGACATCGTTAGACTACTTTTGTCTTGTGGTGTCAATGTAAATTCTGTCAGAGAGGCCAGGCATTCTACAACGGCTCTTTATTATGCAGTCTTGCATGGCCCATTGACATTGATTGATTTTCTCTTGGAGAGTGGTGCTAAAATATCCTACTTGAATCAATATCATGCGGTCAGCCGTGCTCGATTAGATGTCGTTCAATTATTTGTTTCAAAAGGTATTTGTTTTAAGAATACACAAACAACACCTTTTTATTTGAGCGCCATTGAGTCGGGATCCGTAGCAATGGCCAAGTATTTCATCGAAACACTTAAAGTCGATATTTATGAATCAGAGTCGCCTACAGAAACACAAAAAAAACGCATAGATATGGAAGTTGTAAAAAAAGTGGCCCTATCAGGTTCCACGCAGATGATGCAATACATTGAGGATGAACTTCATATTCCTGTCACAACATTCATTCAGGAAGAGTTACAAAGGACTGATCATTTCCATCGGATATTTGGTGACTTCATTCTTTTGAATGCTGTGCATTCTTATAATCCCAAGCTATTAATTTTTCTTTTTGAAACCAAAGGACTTAAACCCACTATACTCCAATTATCACAATTACTAGACTATGCCTATGATAATAGTCGTTGTCTACCTCAACATAAAGTATTCGCCACTCATGCGTATATATACAGTTTGTGTCATACCAACCTTAGCATGCAAAAATTATTGTCAAAAGCAGCAGACTCACAAAATTTGACTGACTTGTCTTCTGAGGAACTCTTTCTGCTATTTGCTGTTTATACCAAAAATTTCAAACAAACCCAGGTTCGCATAGAACATAACATCTTGTTACGTGAAAACTCCATTCATTTGTCGAAGGAAATAGCCAAACGCAAAATCAAAAAAGACGATCTTCTCCAACTTGCCACAAGCAAAGATCCTACGTGCGTTTCTGACATAATGTATTACTTGATTGTTTCTGGCCAAGGTTATTCTCAAGAAGAAATCATTGAATTGTTACGCGATCCCGTTTTTGACGTCAATTGCCGGATGGATGAAGGAAGCCACCCGTTGCATTTAGCGATTCAATATAGAAAACCATTTTTAATCGCTGCATTACTTGCAGAAGGTGCGGATCCAGATTTGATGAATTCGGCACTGCAAACACCGATTACTCTTATTGAGTTGATCCACAAAGAATCATTTTTTGGCATGCTAAAACAGGCGAAGCATTTGGTAAATAGTTTCAACTACTGTATTTCTACAGATGAATCTGAACGATTGATCCTTCTTCTCGAACATACGGGGGGAGAGGTTCCAGATGTAGACCTGATGGATTGGTTACAACGAGGTAGGCATTGCTCTAGGAGTATATTCTATGCTTTGTGTCATTTGAATGAGGAAACTTTTATAACTGCCCAGAAATGTATACTCACTTTAGACGATCAATGGTGGCTAAACGTACTGAGCATGGCTGTAGAGTTCAGAACCAGCGAAAGCAAAGAAATCAATGCCCTTCCAGCAGCATGGGTAAAACTTTCGTTGTTTTCAGCCGAAAAAATACCGATACCTACATCTACGCCTGATGTGTCCCGAATTGAAGAGTTTCAAAATACATTAGGTTAAAGCGGTAAGCATTGCAAAACAATGGTTACGACATGGAAAGAAACCCTCTAGTGACGATTATTACCTTTAAAACCATGGACGATTGAGCCAAAGGCTCAATCGTCCATGTGGGTATACCTGTTATGCATCCTTCTTTTTAAAATTGACCAGCGTGAGTGTTCCTGGATTTGACAACGCCGGAATTAAATTTGCCATTTGCGGGGAGCCCAAGCCAGTCACAAAATCATACCCTTGTTGTGCTGTGCACACATAACCACAGTCACCATTTGTCCCTGAACTTACATCATTGAAATAGACATTATAATTACCTGTATTTGGATTAGCGGCATTATACAAGGACACGTTCAGGTTATTCCCTAGAGTAGTATTCCCCGAAGAGTTAGCAACCGCAACAATTGCAGCCCACTGGGGTGCACCTGCACTCGTTCCACCAACCACTTGCCATCCTGCACCACCATCACTACCTGAAACAGAATTATAAACAGAAAAGCCCGTTTGAGGATCAGCATTGTACGCTACATCTGGTACTCCACGCATGTTGTTCGACTGAGGAATAGGAAAGTTACTTTGCCATACAGGCCAAGCTTCGATAGTACTGATACCACCACCGCTTCCAGACCACGCCGTTTCGCCTTGATAATTTCCGTTGGAATCCACGTTTAAGGTAGTACCACCCACAGCCAAGACATAGGGTGATGCCGCAGGATACATGGTTCCAGTACCGTTATCACCAGATGAGGCGGTAAAACTCACGTTGGGGTTATTAAATGTGGCATCTAAATCCGTTTGACCTGCAAACTCACCCCCTCCCCAACTCATTGAAACGACTGTGGCTTGATTTTGAACCGCCACTTGTACGGCTTGAAATAAATCATTCATGCTATCACTTGCTGCCTCCACTAAAATGATTTGAGCAGCCGGCGCCATTGCATGAGCCCATTCAACATCAAGTGCAGTTTCACCGGACCATCCTGCATCCGCGGGGGGTTGTTGACCATTTGCATAAACTTTTTTGAAACAACCATTGGCCGTTGTGCAATCGGGTAAACCATAGGTTTTAGAAAAGACAGCTAGATCTGCTTCAATGTTAGGATCATCAAATGCATCAACAATAGCAATGACTTGACCTTGGCCTTGCGCAGAAATAGCATTAAAACCATAGGCCGTGCTGACTTGGCTTGGCGACAAACCAGAAGGTAATAAGTGTGGTGTGTAGGGCTTATAGCGAATAGGGTGATGCGCGATACCAGGCGCGTTTGGCAGAGCATGAACCACTTGAATATTCAGCATTCCCAATAATACGGAGGATGCCAATAGTTTCAGCGATAAATTGCGTTGTGTATTTTCCATAATGACTCCTGTGTTTAAAAATCCTTGGCATCTGCAAAATGCAGGGTCCATAGCCTTTCGATTCATGAATAACCTGAAGAACACACTAACTGATTTTTTAAAAAATTGGTAGTCATCTTGTTACAAAATTACATTGGCCACGAACAATTCTTTTTCTTAACTATCCCTATTGTGTGCCACAGCAGGCTTGGCGGTTTGATAGCCAAGTATACCTATCGAGGTACTCAAGGATCCAGATAATTGTTGATCTTGGCTAGGGAGTGGATTAGCACTGTCAGATGATAACTTTTTCTCATGCTCTTTGAGTAGCATTATGTTAAAATTTAACACATAATTGGTCTTTTCAGGAAATGTTAATGACTACTCAAAACCATGAGTCACCGCTTGTTCTTCGGTTTAATCGACAGTTTTTTATCGATTTTTGGAGGTTGTGCAAACCGTTTTGGATATCTAAAGAAAAAAATACGGCATTGGTTATGTTAGCCCTAAATATCGTATGTATTTTAGTGGGCGTTTGGACCACCATTGGAATCAACCATTTTAATAAAACGTTTTATGATGCCTTGGGTAATTTTGACAAAGCGGCCATTTTAAGTGCTTTGGCACATTTCACCGTTTTATTGTCGATTTTGATACTTTCATTTGGATACAGTACCTATTTTACTATGCAGATAGGAATCCGTTGGCAACGTTGGTTAACCCAACGATACCAACATCAATGGTTAGAAAACCATACGCATTATCATATGCAAATAATCAACAAAAATATCGATAACCCTGATCAACGGATTAGTGATGATCTTCAGCTTCTCACCCTATACACTCTGAATATTTTTTTCAATGTTTTTCAATCCTTACTCACTTTGGGTTCTTTTGGAGTGATATTGTGGGGTTTGTCTGGACGTATGGAAATTCCTATAGGATCTATGCGATGGGTTATTCCTGGATACCTATGTTGGTCCGCGTTGATTTTTGCAGCACTCGGGACATACCTCATGAGTAAAATAGGCAGAAAATTATCTTTTTTAAATTACCAACAACAAAAATTTAGTGCTGATTTCCGGTTTAGTCTGGTAAGGCTTCGTGAAGCGAGTGAGCAAATCGCTATGTCACAAGGAGAAGCGGTTGAAAAAGAAAAATTAAGCGATTTATTTCGCCGTATTTACACCAATTATTTATCCATCATCGGATTACAAAAAAATTTGGTGTTTTTTAGCAATGGCTATAACAACATCGCAGCAATTATAGGCATTCTATTTTCTATGCCACTTTATTTAGCTAAAAAAATCCAACTGGGCGGTCTCATGCAAATTTCAGGCGCATTTGGTGCGGTCATCAGTGCATTTTCTGTATTCATCAATTCCTTTTATCAATTAACCGAATGGAGGGCCGTCATTCATCGTTTGACCGAATTTAATAATGCGATGGACTCTCTGCAAAATAAACCCCAAAAATCCATCTTCATAGAAAAAAAAGAGATTGCTGATATTATCATTCAAGATTTAAATTTAACCCGGCCAGACGGTTCTCCCTTGTTAAGCTCTATGAATCTTGTTTTAAAAAGAGGAGATTCTGTCTTATTGTCTGGGCCCTCAGGGATCGGTAAAAGCACATTATTGCGAGCGCTTGCCGGTGTATGGGTCTATGGTTCGGGTAACATACAACTCCCTACTCTTGCCAACATTGTATTTATCCCCCAGAAACCTTACTTACCCTTAGGAACCTTAAAAGAAGCACTGCTTTATCCTAATCATGGTTTTGTGGATGATGAGACATTGCAAGATATACTTAAAAAATGCCTGTTGGATAAATTTCTGGATGACCTCAATACAGTCAATCATTGGTCTCACATCTTATCGCTTGGAGAACAACAACGTCTTGCCTTTGGTCGAATCTTTTTAAATCTACCCGACATCATTTGCCTGGATGAATCAACCTCTGCTTTAGATGAAGAAAAAGAATCCTTCTTGTATGCAAACATGAAACACGCATTACCGCATGCCACGATCATTAGTGTCAGTCATCACCCTAATTTAAAACGTTTTCATGAAAAAATAGTTGTTCTTCCCAATGCGTTGGTTAGCCAATCAGAAATCCTTCACAAGCATACAACCGACGAACTGTTAGTCGTTTGATAAGCATTAAACGAGAGGTTTATCTAATACAGCTGTTTCTGTGTTCTTATCACTTTGTTCCATAGACACTGAGGACACGAATAACCCATGCCCGTGCAGGGCTTCTCCGGCCACTTGAAGATAAATTTGTGTCTTTTCAAAGAGCTCAGTAAAGCCACTTAATGTCTCCTGAGGAACCGATAATGCTTGCCAAATTTCTTCCATCAATTGCTCATAACGCTGAGTAGAGTACCAATCCATTGATACAATGGCGTTGGCTACACTGTATTTTATTCGATCGAAAACATCCTTATCTCCCCCCTTCATTTTTAGCTTTTTTATCATCTGTTGTGTTTTTACAAAATCTTCCACACTTTGAATGACGCGAATCTGCGCTTCACAATCAGCCGTTAATTCCATGGTTACTAATGAAGCAACATCAACAACATCAATCATGTACCTCTGGCTCGCTGGAATAGGGCGAAACTCAGCAAAAAAATTGAAAAAAGTGCGTACCTTACTCTCTTCATCTGGCAACGCTACCAGTTTATTAATAATGGCATCAGCCACCGATGAATTAATGGGATCTCGAGGGATTTCATAATCTGAATCAGTTCGACATCTTGCATCAAAAATTGTTTGGCACAGAGGAATAGCCAAAATATCTGTTAAAACGCAAAACAAGGGTAAATGATCTTGACGAAAATCAAAATGACTTCGTTCAAATAGGGCTAAGGCTCGGCTTAAAGCATTCATCTTGATATGATGAGATAAAAAATGCTTAACCATTTCAATATCCCCTTTTGCGGCAATAGATGCGCCTATAAATTTAACACAGCTTTCAGGATCACAATGAGACAATAAGAGTAATAGTATATCGGCAGATAGGGGAGTCAGTTCTGATAGAGATTCAATATTTTTTTTTAGTTTATCCAAGCCATAATAGACCTTTTTTAATAAGCAATCTAGCGTTTTTTCATCCAACAATTCCTTGGTTTCTAGTAGAGTCAATAATTGAGATAATTGATTTTGACTACCCGCATCTAATTGAATGAACAATGATTGATGTTGATGAAACCATTCTGGAAATTTTCTCTGCCAATTCGATAGCATGATACTCTCCTTAATAAGGCATTTTTAATAAAATGCCAACACACATTATCAATATTTCACAATCTGGATCAGGTTGCTGTAATCATCTGTCCATGCCCTAACCCTGTCTTGACTGGTCAACGTTTTAGCCACTTTTGCAATATCAGGTCTATTCATGAGATTGCGATTTGAAGTCAGTAACACCCAAGACGATTTATAAATTGCATTTGCATCATCGCCTTTGTTATAAATAAGGATCGCTTTTTTTTGAAGTGTTTTTGATATTTTCGCCACGATTTTAACAAGATCTAAATGAAGATTTGACACATGAAGCGCCAAAATACCTTCTGCCTTAAGATGCTTAAAATAGAGCTCAATGGCTTCTGTTGTCATCAGATGGATGGGTATAGCGTCGCTAGTAAAGGCATCCACCACCAACAAGTCATAATGTTGGGGATTTTCTTTTTTTAATAATAATCGGCCATCTCCAACGGAAATATCCACCTTGCCAAGACAATTCGAAAGATAGGTAAAATATCGATTTGCAATATCAGGAACCAATGGATTGATTTCATAATAATGAAAATAATCGCCTCTTCGAGCATATGCCAATAACGTCCCTGTCCCTAACCCAATGATCCCTACTCGTCTAGGGCCTTGCGGAAGATACTGCATAGCGAGTCCTACACCTGAATTTTTGGAAAAATAGGTTACGGGATCCTGTTGTCTTTTGGGATCTTGAAATTGAATACCATGCACAATAGTTCCATTTACAAGGACTCGATAAGCATGAGGAGTGCCCTTATTCGCTTCTCTGATTTTCAAAGATCCATAGAAATTTCGTGTATGGAACAACGTATTGGCCGTATAGTTTTTGATATACATTCCGGAAACAATAATCATCGACGTACACAAGGCCCCACATCCTAGCATTACCATCCAATGCTTATCACAATTCACAAAAAATAATAATAAGGCACAAAAACTCAAGGCAATCGCTAATTCGAAGGGGCCAGACAATAAACTCGGGGCTAAAATCCCTACTAAAATCCCACCTAATGCGCCTCCCAATGCAATCATTAAGTAAAAAGAGGTCAATGAATGAGTCATTGGCTTTCGAACAGCCAATTCCCCATGGCAAAACATACAGCAAGCAAAAAGGCTAGAACTAAAAAATAGAATCTTTATGGCAATACTATACTCAGCTTCCCATTTTAACAGCGCATAGCAACTGCCTACTATAACAACAGCCATTATCCACAAATACCAACTTCTACGATACCAACCGCTGCGATCAAAACAAAGAGTGAATGTCAAAAGATACAAGCCCAGCGGTAGAATCCACAAAAAAGGAATAGATGCTATATCTTGAATGAGATAGTTGGTTGTGGCTAATAACAAGGTAGATGCAGAAGCGGCTAATGACATCCACAGTATTTTATCCGTCATTGAAGGACGTATTGAGGGATTCATTTCAAATACATCGACATCCCGATGATCCGCATTTTTTTTGTTCGCCATTTTTATACTGTGTATCGCAGTGGTTGCACAAAACAATACAAAGAGAAGGTATGCAATAGACCACATTTTTGATTGTTCTGTTAATGTTAAATAGGGTTCAACCATAAAAGGATAGGCCAACAAGCCCAACAAAGAAGAAAGATTTGATAAAGCAAATAAACGGTATGGCAACACATTCTGATGACTATTTGCATACCAACTTTGCAACAAGGGAGATGTGGTCGAAAGCATAAAATAAGGCATGCCTACTGAAGTCATTAATATAAAGAGTATATTTACTATGGGATAATCCATGCTTGCATGCGTTACATAATGAGGAATAATCGGCAGAGCCAGTAAACTTAAAAGCAGCAACAACAAG
>Ga0207083_1037_pt1 | contig 26177 bp, 28 predicted proteins | sample Alteio_BWMinHeat_57_FD_153516 | JGI IMG/M metagenome (GOLD analysis project Ga0207083, IMG submission 153516) | Enriched cells from forest soil in Barre Woods Harvard Forest LTER site, Petersham, Massachusetts, United States -... | ecosystem: Environmental > Terrestrial > Soil > Temperate forest >... | reverse complement strand
TGAAATTCTCCTCGAACGTTTTCCGCAACTGCACATTGAATGCGTGGATGCCTCACCGGAACAAACTGCCGCCGCCAAAAAAACTCTCGGAGAGAAAAAAGAATTCCAGGGTCGCTACAAAATTCACCAAGCCGACGCGCTCAAGCTCCCCTTCGCTGACGATACCTTTGATGCGGCTTTTATCTGTTGGCTACTCGAGCATGTTCAAAATCCGGTGGATATTTTAAAAGAAGCGCGTCGTGTTCTGAAGCAGAATGGAACGATTTTTTGCAATGAAGTGCTGAACGCCACGTTTTACATGCATCCCTATAGTCCGGCCACCCAGAAATTCTGGTTTGAATTCAATGATCATCAGTGGAACCTAAAAGGAGATCCATTTGTCGGAGGAAAGCTCGCCAATTATTTATTGCAGGCCGGGTTTCAAGAAATCACCACCAGCGTGATCACCCATCACTATGATCACCGCACACCAAAAAAACGGGCGGCTTTTTTGGAATACTGGATGCATCTTTTATTGAGTGGAGCTCCCGCCCTGATTAAGGCTGGAAAAGTGGATGAAAAAACGGTGAAAGAAATGACCGATGAGTTTTTGCGACTGAAGGACGATCCAGATTCGGTAATTTTCTATTCGTGGATTCAGGCGCAGGCGAAAGCTTTGTAGCATCGGCTCTCAATACATTCAAATGAGCGACTGGAATCACAGCCGTAGGAAAAAGTACCTTCAATCCCACTGGCGAAGTATACATCAATCTTTCGGAATGTCCGACCCCTGGAACCGTAGCGATTTTGTGCTGATTGCTTGGAAATGCGTGATCGAGTTCAGCCTTGAAATTTTTCCCACGCTCAAAACGGGTGACTCCCTGGAGCTGGGCCGGGCAATCATTATCCAGTTCATCCGTAATCACGTCCGCCTCACCAATCAGATAAGTCACATCTCTATTGAGATAACGATTCACGATTTCAGCGGTCGTCGATGTTTGGGATAAGTATTCATTCAAATGCTGCAAGCCATATTTGTAATCATCATAGTTTGAACAACTCGTGTGTGGAATGGTAAAAACACCGGGAGAGCCCTTCACCGGGCGCTCAGACGTCAGATAAGCATAGGAACCTGGATTGGTCACCACGTAACGAATGGCAATGTTCTGAGGTTGAAGAGGACTCCCCAGAGCGTAGCGCTGAGTGAGCTGTCCGCCGGCCGAATGACCGGTAATGATAATTGTCTTCAATTTTGGAAATAGTGAAGCATCACTCAAGCGGTTAATGAATTCATCGATGACTGAAAAAGATGACATTGCACGATCTTTGGATAAGTCTCCACGCAGCCAGCCCTCACTAGTAAAAACTAATTCATTAGGCACGATCGGATCACCCTTTTCTTTAAAATGAGGGGCAATCACCATGGTGGACTTGGCTTGTTTCAACTGCTCAGCGACGATTTCACCCGTCCGGTAATAAACGTCCGCGTTGCGATCGGAGCCATGAATGATGATGATGGCCTGTTCGATATCTGGGTTCGCTACCGCCAGCGGATGGTTCTCTAAATAAGAAAAAACATGGCCTTGGATATTGATCGTGCTTTCAGCGGGTGCGGCGAATGCGGAACCGTAGGCTGACACTCCCGCTACCAACATCGCAATCGAACAAAATAAAGGGTTCCAAGATTTCATACCGGGCGCGACTTTACCACAGTCCCGCGCCAGACTCAACTTAAATAGTTGATGTGTAATAAATCTATCTTCACTCTCACTCCCCGCCGTTGTCTAATCTTTCAACACCCTGACCAAACTTTAAGCATTAACGAAATAAATTTAGCCCCAAAACCTGCTAAAATCATTCACTTTTACCCGCTCCACCGGATGGCACCCTGCTTGCTTTATCTATGGTATCGACAGCTCGAAATTGTCGAAATAGTGAGCAAAGTAAAAGCAAACTAGCAACGAACGGAAGAGAGAACAACATGTCAGCAGTGAAAGACCCCCAACAAGCGACGACCTTCATCTACACCAACTTCTACCACCTTTACCGTAAGTCCAAAATTGAAGCGGCATCCAATCAAGAAATGGTAAAAGGCCTGGTTCTCAAATCCCACAGCATCACTCAAAATCCAGCCTTCAATCCAAGTGTCTCTGAAGTTCGGGTTGTGTCTCCACAACAAATGGAACAACTCAGTCACTGGTCCCACACCAATATGTCCACTCACCTTCGCTCCCTCAACGAATCCCGCAAACGCCTCAAGTTTTTAATGTCTGAAATCGACGATATTTTAAAGAAGTCTTAAGGAAAAAATTTACTAACAGTGAATTTGATGGGAGAATCGGATTATGAAAAACTTAATCATACTATTAAGCCTGACCACCATCAGCTTCATTTCCACTGCCTGCCAACCCGTTGATCCAAATCAACTGGCTCGTGAAAGAGCAAAGGCCGGCGGCAATAACAATAATAATTCTCAGCAACCATCCGTCGTGGTCACTAATATTTCGATCAGCGGAGCTTGGAGTGCTGCTTGTGTTCCAGATCCAAGCTCGATGTATCGCCAAGACAGTTTACAGATCAATGGAAATTTCGTGACATCGACCGCCACCTACTTTTCAGACTCAACCTGCCTTAAGCCCGTTTACCTAGAAGCACTCAACGGCCTCTATCAACTCACTACCGATCCTTACGGACACACCAATCTATCGGTCACCTGGTCCAAAGTTTCAATCGCACCTGAAACGGACGCGATCGTTAAAATTTTCAAGCAGGAGCGTCTTTGCCAATTCACCAACTGGGCTACGTACACCACTCAATCGTTTAATGTGGGAGCGTGCGGACTTAGCAACGTACTCACTGCCCAAATCGCCCGCAACGGCTCTAATGAGTTGTATCTGGCGACTGAACAGTACCTAAAGCAATAACCAGACTAAACTTCTGTCTCGCTCTTATCTTTCACCTTAATTTTAATCTCAAAGGTCACGTCATTCTTTTTCAAGAACTCAGCAAGCACGGCTGACGGGTCCACCTTGTCGGAAATTTTTCCCATCATTTCTTGAACTACGTTTTGCATGAATTCCTTGCGAACGCTTTTCGCACCATCGAGAACGGTGCCCATGATCTCTTTTGGAAATTTGAATTCTGTGACCAGATTACGGAGTGCTTCTTCCGTCAAAAAGAATGTTCCCACTCCCACCGTCATCAATTTTTTTGCCCAGGAGAGAACTCCGCTGTCATTCAAATCACTGTTTTTGAAGCTGTCGTTGTTCCGTGATTCGTAGTTAGCGCTCATCGTTTCCTTTACTTTCTCTGCAATTTTCTCGACCGGTTTTTCTTCTAGTTCGAGATGCTCTTCCACTGGTTGGGGATGCACTGGTTCTTTGATTTCTTCATTTTTTTTTTCAATCGGTTCTGGTTTTGGTACCGGTTTTGGCAATAGCTTCGCCCGCTGATAAAAACCATCCATCATCTTTGGAAGTGCACCCTTTACGATCGGCTTTAGCATGAAGCCCGGAACCGGGAAGGTGAATTCTACTTCGGACGAATAACGGGCCTTGCATTTGCCTGGTCCGAGAGACTGAATGAGCCAGTCTCCATTGTTCACTTTGAAAAATTCGCTTTTGAGAAGGGTCCAGCTCAAGTGCCCCTCTTCCGGTTCTTCCTTCAGGCGAAGAACATAACTCATGTCTTTGCCCATCATCGATAGATCATAATGAGCAGTCACAGTTTTATCGCCCCCGGCGCCACCGCGTTCAACCCGCACCTTTTTCATGCCGTCGACGAACTCCGGATATTTTTCGTAGTCCATCACCGCACGCATCAGCTGACTGGCATCGACATCAAATGTAGTTTCGTGAACTCCTTGAGCCATGTTTTTATTTTACCGCTTCCTTTTAATATTTTGGTGCGTTTTCAAAACGGTGTTCCGTTTGAATATAACGAACCGTTCCGGTTTCAGAGCGCATCACCACCGAGTGTGAAATGGCCCCGCCATGAACCATCCGAATTCCATTTAAAAATGTACCTTGAGTGATTCCGGTCGCGCTGAACATCACATTTCCCTTGGCGAGTTCATGGATTCCAAAAATCTTATTCAGATCTTTGATGCCCATACGAGTCGCCCGTGCTTTTTCAGCATCATCTTTGTAAACGAGTTTGCCCACAAAATCCCCACCACGACAACGAAGCGCTGCCGCCGCAATCACGCCTTCAGGCGCTCCACCCGTACCAAACAAAACATCCACACCACTGCCGATTTGAGAGGTCGCAATGGCTGCTGAAACATCTCCGTCACCAATCAACCAAATACGGGCACCTGCCATGCGCACTTCTTTGATGAGATCCGCGTGACGTGGTCGATCCAGAATGATCGCCGTGAGTTCAGACACCGAACATTTTTTAGCTCGCGCGATTTCCTGTAAATTTTTAGTCGGAGAATTGTTGAGATCGATCGCCCCTTTTGCTTCGGGTCCCACCGCAATTTTTTGCATGTAGCAATCGGGTGCATGTAAAAAGTTTCCGCCTTCCGCAATCGCGATCACGGAAATGGAGTTGTTGAGTCCATTCGCACAAATCGTGGTGCCTTCTAGTGGATCAAGGGCCAAGTCTAACTTCACTCCGCTTCCATTGCTCTTTCCCACTTTTTCACCAATGAAGAGCATCGGCGCTTCATCCCGCTCGCCTTCACCAATCACCACGGTTCCATCAAAATCAATCGAGTTGAGAGCATTTCGCATGGAATCCACAGCGGCCTGGTCTGCCGCCTTCTCATCTCCGCGGCCCATGAATCGCGCCGAAGCGAGTGCTGCTGCTTCCGTAACTCGAACAAACTCCAATGCAAAATTTCTGTTCATGACTTAAATGGCTCCCTGCAAATGATTCAAAATCAGCTGACGTGTACTTTCTTCCTTAATCGCCGCATTCTTCACGAGCTCGATGGATGTTTCGATCAAGCGTTTATCGGCTTGAGGATCGTAATCGATCAAGCGGGTCTCCACTCGCACGATTCCGTGGGCATAACCCTCTTCATCTTCTGCAAGAGCCCGGCCAGTCCGCACGGCCTGATCCTGTTCCCAGGAAATAAAACTATGGTGAATATAAAGTGTCCAACGGGAGATTTTCGACTCACTTAAGTACAGGAGTAGATCTACGCCAATGGGATTATGATACCAGATGGTGTCTGCGCTATCCGGTAGGTCGTAGGCCTTAAGATTCATTCCTAAATGTTTTGGATGGGAGATTTGATCGAGATGATCTTTCAGTGCCTGATTCAAATTCTGCCATTCCGCACCGATCAAACTTCCGCGGAGATAACGAACCTGAAACTCGCAAGGAAGTTTCAAGCCCTCGATTTTCAAGATTCCCTGATGAACGGTCGCCACCGCAAAGGCCGGAAGGTCGCCTCGGTCGACCAAACGGATGCCCAGTCCCCCCAGGGACACATCCTGAACAGAGAATGTCTTTTTGAGCTCATTATCGTGAAACTGACAAGGTGTGATATGAAACCGTGGTAACTTTCGCTTCTCTGAACCGTTTGCTGTCATAATGTCAATATTTTGCTTTATAATTTTGATATTTGCAAACACACGTTTTAGAATATGAGGCATGGCGAAACAGCTCGAGTTTCATAACACTCCCAACTACCTTACGCTCATGCGCATCATTTTTGTGCCGGGTGTAGTGGCATGCCTGGCCGTAGGAGGCCTTTGGTGGGACTTCGCCGCCGCCGTGGTATTCGGGATCGCCGGTTTTACCGATTATTTGGATGGCTACTACGCACGAAAGCTCAAGCAAGAGACCGTTTACGGCAAATTGATGGACCCTCTTGCCGACAAATTCCTCGTGATTTGTTCCCTGATCATGCTTCAGTCCCTCGGACGAATCCATCCAATGGTAGTGATGTTGCTCGTTTGCCGAGAGCTCACGATCACCGGCCTTCGAGCACTTGCTTCCGCGGAAGGGGTAATTGTCGCCGCATCTCAGGGCGGTAAGTGGAAAACTGCCACACAGATGAGCGCCATTCCCTGTCTCATGCTCAAAGATTTCAGTGAACAATACTTACATGGTTTTCCTCTTTTTCAAATCGGGTTGTGGCTCATCTACATTTCGATCGGACTCAGTTTATGGTCCGCAAAAGATTATATGGTTGGATTCTTTTCGGGACTGAAAATTACCTATGCCCAGCGCTTGGTTAAAAACCGAGAAAAACGCCGCATGAAAAAACAGCGCAAACTAGCGAAAAAAACTGCAACTGAAAAGGCCGCTGCACTCAAAAGCTAAGTAGGATTTAACGAAATAGGATTAAAGACATGCAAGATTTATATGTACCTTCAATCGTCGATGTAGAGTTAGGACTGTTAGAAAACGATTTGTCGATCACCGCTCCCGCGCCAGAGAGAGAGAAAAACTGGGTCAATATTATCTTTCTCACGAGTCTACCCGTCGTCACCGTGATTTGGCTGAGTATTTACACCTACCATTATGGAGTGCAGTCCGCAGATCTGGTGCTTTTTCTTTTCATGTATTTGATTTCGGGTCTTGCCATTACTTTCGCCTATCACCGCTACTACGCACATCGGGCATTCGAATTGAATCCGGTAATCCAATTTTTAGTGTTGCTCGCCGGAACTGCGGCAGTAGAAGGCTCTGTTTTATGTTGGGCTGCCGACCATCGACGCCATCACCGTTTTGTCGATCGGGAGGAAGATCCTTACAACATCAGCAAAGGTTTTTTCTGGGCACACATGGGCTGGATTTTTTTTCGCGCGCAGGGAGATCGTCAACTGAGTCATCGACGATTCGATTCTGTTACGGATTTGAAGAAAAATAAATTAGTGCTTTGGCAGCATCAATATTATACCCCCCTTTTGGTTTTTATGGGTTTCGGCCTCCCCACACTCATCGGCTTTTGTTACGGCCGACCCGTCGCCGGTTTCCTTTGGGGCGGGGCCTTCCGATTGATCTTTACTCATCATTGTACTTTTTTAATCAATTCGGCATGTCACGTGTTCGGGACCCGTCCTTATTCGAATAAAAATAGCGCTCGGGATAATTGGTTTTTGGCTTTGCTCACTTTTGGTGAGGGCTACCATAATTTTCATCATGCCTTCCCCAGCGACTACAGAAATGGAATTGCCTGGTACCACTGGGATCCGAGCAAGTGGATGATCAAGGGCCTGTCTTTCATGAACCTGAGCTGGGACCTGAAGCAAACACCTCACGACAAAATATTAGACAAAAGAGCATCGTCAAAACCCTGACGAAACACGCAACATTAATCAAGAAAATCCATACAATTACCGAAAAGTACGGAGATGCTGCGGCTACTGCTCCATACGATTTGCGTACTCTCGTTTTTTTGTAATCCCATTCTACTCGTGAGCGGGAGCACATCCGTGTATGCACAAGGCACTGTTTCAAAGCCGATTGCGGAACTAAATCGTTGTCTGGATCCGTCGAAGGAGCATTCCGATCTGGTGTCTCAATACAAACAGGCAATGACGTGTTCCAACACAACAGATACTGCACTCAACCGACAGCTTTCCGGAATCCAAGCCTTAATCGATAAACACAATCAAGATGAGTTGAAGAAATCCGGGGGCTCTTGGCAAACCGATCAATTGAAGCGCAGCTTTTTTATGAGTGCGATGCGCCTTCAGACTCTCAAGAACGGGCTCGGAAGTTATATCAACACGATCTACCGTTATAGCGCCTACGGCGGTGATGATCCAGAATTGGTGAAGTTGACTGCTTACTACCGGGCACATGGCCATGAGAAAGACTGTCCGGATCAGCAGCTTTGTTCCGTTGCGCTGGCCCATCTTTTTTGCACAGACGGTTCCGGCAAGTCCACCTGTTCAACCGAAGAACACATTGCGCTGGAAGATGAAGTTGAGTTTTACAAAAAGCAACCAGGATTCAAACGCGAATCAACGATCGATGCGCAAAATCAGTTGAACGCACAGTTGGGTCAGATTTCCGATGCCTACAACTCCATTGTGAAACCGGCGCAGAAAAAATCAGATGAGATGACGACGGAACTCGATCAGCGTCGAACCGCTTCGATCACTCGCAGTCATTCCGATCGGATCGCGGCCCAAACCCAGGGTCAATTTCTTCAGACACAAGCGAAGATCTATTCAGACAATGTTCCTCCGGCCAGTCGTCAATACTTTCAGAAGTACTCGGAGATTACGAGCCAGCCCCCGGGAGTCCTTCTCTATAGCAGTGTTGTACAGGACGCCTTGAAACAGCAAAGCGTTGGCGATCGCGCGCACTATAAGCTTCGATATGCCGCGGTGGCCGAGGGAATGGCTGAAGTGCGAAAAAACATCATCGATTCAAAGAACTCCGCAAATGCGGACAAAAGCTCCTTCGATTCGGGGAATCCGTCCGCAATGCAAGATGCGATCGAGAACAATCCCTTCGCTGCTGGACAGGTGTTTGCGCAGCATCCAGAAATGGTGAGCGCAGCGTGCCTCTCTCTGAAGTCGATCGAGTTAAACAAAAAAATAAAAGAGTACGGCAAGATGGCCTTGCAGGGAGCGGTTTTGGTGGGAGGAGTCGTGGTTTCGTGTGTGTTTCCTCCAGCGGGATTAGCGGTCGCGATCGGGCTAGACGCCGCTGCAACTTTGATCAACGATCAAGACCAGAAACAGACGATTGCTTCGGAAATGCAAGGAGCAGTCACCGGAAATAAACAGGTTGATGTAAAACAGATGAATACGGAACGGGAAGAGAAAAAGCAAGTTTGGAGCGATTTCGGAAAACGCACAGCACTGAATGTGATCGTGGCGGGAACAACGTTTGGTCTCGGTAAGATTGTGACCGGAGCAAAAAATGTATCCGTGGTGACCAAGTTGGAGAGCTCGGAGGGATCGTTGACTGGAACGATGCAATCGGCATCAAACCTTGGTCGAAACACGAGTTCGGTGGTGAACGTAGAGGAATCGAGCGTGAAAGCGTGGACGGAATCCTTCTCCGGTGACCCGGCGAAATTAAAAGCTTGGGATGAGTTCAATTCACTTTCGAAAGTGAAGAACATGTCTACGGAACAACGCGATTTGATGATGAAAGACCTTTATGAGGCGCATATCACCGGTAACCAAGGCGCGACAGGAAACATGACGAAAATGCGGGCGCTCAGTGATGTGAAGTCCGATTTGGTCAATAAGTACGGATTCACCATGGCCGAAGCGAAGGATGCGGTTCAGAGTCTGGCGAAAAATGGTGTGCTCGGTGAATCTCCTTATGAGGCCACCTTTAATCAACTTTCTAAAATTGATTTCAACAAACAACCACCGGATAATATTGATAGTGTTTTGAAACCGTTTAAGGCCTCTCGATTCGATCAAAAAGCGATTCAAAATCCGGATAGTCTGCTCAAAGAATTCAAGAATTTGGATGATGTAGAGGCCAATTTCGTGAAGCCCGCTTCCTCTCATCCAGAGTGGAGTACCAGATTGAAAATATATACCCGCCAATTCAACGAAGATGCCGATGCCTACGCTCGACAAGTGGACATACTTGAAAAAGCGAAAACGGCTGGCAAGCTGAATATCGATGAGGAGACCTTGATCCAGCTCAAAGCCTACGCCAAAAAATATAAAAAAGGATTTCCAGAAGGTGATGTGAAGGTGGTCGATTCAGCACCGAAGGTGGAAAAACCGCAGACTAACACTACCCCAGTCGAAAATCCCAAGATGACCGAAATACGAAACCGAGGAATTTCGAATGGACAAGAAACGCTAAAAAATTCTGACGAAACTTTGGGTTGGTATCAAAAACAAGGCTCTTCGCTCTCCGATAAACCAGCCGCCTTTAATCCAAACGATGGACATGTGGTAACGCTGAAAAAAGAAATTTCCCAATTGGATGATACGATCAAAAATATGACAAACATGCATAATCACGCAGAGGTCGGGGCGAATCAAGCCAGTAACGACTTGCTGGCGAGCCTAAAGAATACCAGGGCCTCACTGGAAAAAAATCTCCAAGATGTGAATGCTTATCAGTCTCAGTTTGTATCCGCGGTGAAGAAAGATCCCTCCTCCTACATCGACGGCATGCAGACTTCGAGTCTCTCCGCGAATGAAGCCCCTGGCAATCTTACCTTTGTGCTCAAACAAGTGAATGCAAACGAAGTAAGCCCTGCGAAAGCAAAGAAAGTTCTGCAATCGGTGGAGGATCTAATGGAAACCAAGTGGACACAAACCTCTTCCGCCGATTTAAAAGATGAAATCAAGACATTGCTTTCAGATGCGAATCTCCCGACCGACCAGCCGTCCGGATATGCCGAAATCGATCGATTGCTTTTTCCAAAACCAGTCGGCAAATAAATCCAGACTCAAAAACAAAGTGGCCAGGTTAAAAACCCAGCCACCTTGAATCCAACGATTTATTTCAGTGATTAGTTAGTTTGAGCTGCCACCATTTTGAAGGGCATTGAAAGCGCATTCCTGATTTGGAATGCTCACTCCGCTCGTATTCAAGGAGTTAATCAGAGTCACGATCCCGATGGCGTCCTGTGTGGATTTTGAAACACCTTGAGCACCGTAGAAAGCATCAAACGCTGCAGTACCAGAAGATGAGGCAAATGCTGCAGGAATGGTAGGACAAGCGGTGAGGATCATTGTTCCCACTTGAGCCGCTGTCGTTGGACCAGAATTCGAGCTGTTGCTCGAGTTGTTATTTGAACTACTGTAGTAAACATCATTCACAGCTGCGAAAGCACACTCTTGATTTGCTACACTTCCAGTCAAAGCATGAACCAAGGTCACCATGACTGTCGGTGATTGCGTAGTAGCAGAACTCACTGTAGTGTAAGCATTGTAAACAGTAGTTGCCACGGCTGATGGGTTGAGAATTCCAGAGCAACTCGAAAGCGCAGTCGTTAACTCTACCAAGGTCAGTCCTGAATTTGAGTTGTTATTAGTGTTGGTATTCGTGTTGTTGTTGTTGTTACAAGTACCAGTATTACAAGTGTTACTGCCACCATTGTTATTGCCGCCGCCATTATTGTTGTTACCGTTGTTGTTGTTGTTGTTGTTGTTGTTGTTGTTGTTGTTGTTGTTGTTGTTGTTGTTATTACTATTGCTACCGTTGTTGTTATTATTTCCAGTAACTGCCGTCACCGCACATTCTTGATTGTTCATGCTCTCACCGCTAGCACTCAGTGAGTCCACCAAGGCCACCATTCCTGCCGAACTTTGTACGGATTGGTTACTGCCCGCTGCCGCATCAAAAGCGGACAGGGCCGCTGTGCTGGCGACCGTCGCAGTCGTTGCAGAAATCGTTGAGCAAGAATTCATGATTTGGGAAGTCACTCCTGAAACGGATCCAGGGCCATTATTATTTGAATTATTGTTGGAGCCAGAACCGTTATTGTTACTTAAATTATTAACCGCGGTTAACGCACATTCTTGAGTGGCAGTGTTGCCGGCAAACACATCGATGACATTCACTGTGAGCACTGACTGCTGCTGATTCACTGGCACTGAGGAATAGGCATTATAGACCGTGTTCGCAGCCGAAGCTGCGTTGCTCACTCCAGAACAACTTGAAAAAGCGGTCGATAAACTTTGAACGCTAATCCCACTATTATTGGAATTGCCTCCACTTCCACCTCCTCCGCCTGCGCCAATACCAAGATCGATATTACATCCGGCGAGACCTGCAGACAAAGAACCCAAAAATAAAACCGCTGATAGACTAAGTGTATTTTTTTTCATTAGAACTCCTCTGACCTTAACTAAAGCAAGAGGAGGGCCAAATAATGGGCATTTTGGGGCAATGAGAATTCAAATACTTAGCTCGTGTTTCTACCGGCTCGGAGTCTGTGGACCTGTGTCCGTCGAGACAGACACCCATCAGGGCTAGTCCAAACAGGCTATTTCGCTTTCCCGACTTCGTCCTTGGCAAGGGCTTACCCGCTCAGTAGGATTAACCCATGGCAGATCTTCTTCTCGTTAACGCACCCACTCTGTATTGGGCTAAAACGATGGGCCTGCAAGGGCAACGTTCCTATAAGGAACTCATCATCCGCGCTAACGGCGGTCTGCAAAACTGTCGTTTCTATCCCTTGGAATATCTCGGACTCTTATCCATCAAAGCCTACTGCGAACAACAAGGGATCCAAGTGGACTACATCAATGGCATCAGTCAATCCCATCGCTCCACCGTAGACACGATCGAAGCAATCAAAACCTCGGCAAGGGATTCCGGAGCACCAAAGTTGATCGGATTTACCGGAGCGAATCTTGTTTTTGAAGAAAATGAATGGCTCGCGATCGAATGTAAAAAAATCTGGCCGGACGTAAAAATTGTGCTCGGACACGATTTCGCAAGTCTGAACTATGAACGGGTTTTGCGCGAACATTCGGCGATCGATTTTGTGATCAGGGGCGAAGGTGAAATTGCGTTTGCAAAATTGTGCGAAAACATTTCGAATCGATCCGTCCAATTTGAAAACATTCCGGGTCTTGCCTGGCGCGCAGAAAAAAAAATAAAATCCAATCCTCTCGTCACCTGCAATCTGGACGAACTGCCTGATGTTTCGCGAGTTGAACTCACGCAGCTCATCGCCGAAGGACACTGCGGAGCGATTTTTACCACTCGAGGCTGTCCTTTTCGCTGTACCTTTTGCACCACGGGCCAGGTTTCAGAGTTGACTCCGGGAAAAACCGGTTACCGATTACGTTCGATGGACCGGGTATTAGACGAGGTGAAAAGGCTTTATCGCGACCATCATCTCAAAACCCTGAATGTGGTAGACGATCTCTTTTTCACGAAATCTGACCTTTCAAAAGCCCGGGCCGAAGAATTCGCGCGTGGACTGATCAACTCGAAGCTCGATATTGAGTTTATGTTTGACTGCCGGGTAGACTCGATCGATCTCGATCTCTTCAAGCTGATGAAGGAGGCAGGACTTCGGGAAATCTTTGTGGGAGTGGAAACCGGCAATACGGAACAACGGGAAAAATATAATAAAAAATTCGCGGCCTCCATTGATCCTGCAGAGTTACTCGACCAGGTTACGCAAATGGGAATCAAAGTCGTGCCTGGGATCATCACCTACCATCCGGATGTCACGATCCGGGAACTCAAGGACACCCTCAACCTGATTACGAGACTCGGTCCGCAGCGGTTTTCCGTATTTCACAATAAGATGAAAGCATACCCAGGCACACCTCTTTACGATGAATACCGCATGAAGGGACTTCTGAAAACGGAATGGCCTGTTCCAGATTACGACTTTCGGGATCCGAGAATAGAAATGATTTATCGAGAAATTATTTCTCTCACCGCGCAACCCGAAACGACGCTTCAAATGGTGCAGCATCGAATGGAAGAGCTTTTAGCCTGATGACAAAAAGTAAAATATTATTTTTCGTTTAAATTTTATTTTACGAAGGCTCGCAAGGCGAGCGAAGGAGACGTACGCGTAGTACGTCGTACTGAGCGAGACCGCAGCGAGACGAAGTAAAATAGGATTTAAAGGAAAAATGGAGCGGATGAAGGGACTCGAACCCTCGACCTCGTCCTTGGCAAGGACGCGCTCTAGCCAACTGAGCTACATCCGCGTATATCGCGTGAAATCTGATAGGTCATTTAGATATATCGAGGGCCGTTGCCTTGGTCAAGGATTAATTGTAGTCTTAACCTATGAAAATCTATACCAAATCGGGTGATACGGGTGAAACCTCCCTTTGGGGCGGTAGCCGGGTGAAAAAATCACATCCTCGGGTCAGTGCCTACGGCACCTTGGACGAGGCAAACTCCGTATTGGGACTCGCCCTCTCCTTTCTCCCAGTCAGTGAAAAAACGATTCTAGCGAGACTCAACCGCATCCAAAATGAATTGTTTGTCGTGGGATCCGAGCTCGCCACTCAAGCAGGAACAAAAACGACCATCGTATTGATCGAAGAAGATGCGATCGTTCAAATGGAAAAAGAAATCGATGAGATGGAATTGACTCTGGAGCCGTTAAAAAATTTCATCTTACCGAGTGGATCAAGCACGGGCTCCGCACTTCATCTCGCGCGCACGGTGATCAGACGAGCGGAACGTGAGTGTGTTGACCTAAAATTTTCAACCGGCGAGGACGTCCGCCCTGAAGTGATTCGTTATCTGAATCGTTTGAGCGATTATCTATTCGTCATGGCCAGAAACGTGAATCATGTTTTGAAGCAGACAGAAACCAAGTGGATTCCATTAAAGAAATCTTAAGCAAAAGTCTTAATCAAAAAGCGGACTACCAGCCTCTTTACAAAACGAGATGAATTTTCTTTCAAAGCCCGGAATGACTGATTCCTTCACCGAAGGCAGTTGAGTGAGAAACTCACCCCATGCCTTCACTTCCGGTATTTCATTCCAACGACGATCGTCCCGAATTTCCCTGGAAAGAAAGAGTCGTACAAAAAACGGGGCGATCGCCGCATCCACCAAAGAAAAATCTTTTCCGCGAAAATAAGGCCCGGGTGCCGTGCGCTTTTCCAGCGCGCCTTTCAATTGCAGCATATCTTGAAATAGTTCGTCTTTTGCTTTTTCGATTTCTTTTTTTTCACTCGCATGAAAAAGCTGAAATTCGTCTCTCAACAATTCCGATCCAAATTCAATCCAGGAACGTTCAAAAGCCTTTCTAAGCGGATCCGCAGGATGAAACTGAGGCGGAATCGTCTCATCCAGATACTCGTTAATCACGGCAGATTCGAACAATACGGTCCCATCTACTTTGAGTACCGGGACTTTTCCCAAGGGTGAAAGCTTTGGAAACCATTGAGGTGGGTCTTCCAAATCGATAAAAGTAAGGGCAAACTCAGCCTTCTTTTGTTTCATGGTAATGACCGAGCGCTGTACATAGGGACAAAGATCGAAGCTAATCAATTCGAGTTTCATACTTGATATATCTGCAAAATTTAAGCCGAAATCAGGACATTTTTTAACGTCCGCGTCCCGATTCATGCTTCAAATTTCCCTCATGAGTCCCAAATTTCCCCATCGCTCTCACCTAACCTCTAATACTTTCTGAAATCGTTTTAAAGAGGACATCCAGATCAACTGGCTTATTGATCTTCTTTACCTTTGATGTCAGTTTGCCGTCTAATTTGGAAACCGAGAGCACGATCACGGGAATAGTGGAGAGTATTTCCTCTTTTTCCCAAACCTCTAGAAACTGTTGTCCGTTCATTTCAGGCATCATCATGTCCAACAAAATCAAGTTTGGTAGGTGCTCCTTTGCCAAAGCGAGGCCTTCTTTTCCATTTTGCGCACAAAGAGCAGTATAACCCTCAAACTCCAATATTTGCTGAAGACTGGTTCTAATCGCAACATCGTCATCAATGATTAAAATTTTTCTGATTTCCTGTATCATTGTTTTACCGCCATTTCTGAAGGCAGACTGACGATGAACGCCGAACCGTCACCAAGTGAACTCTCCACTCTGACCGTCCCCAAATGCTGCTCCACAATTTGTTTAACTATATACAGTCCAAGCCCCAATCCGCCGAAATTGGCGGAAGGTGCCGCTCGTTCAAAGCGACCGAAGATTCTCTCTTGGTCGGCTAGCGCAATTCCCTGGCCATGATCCTGCACCCGAACTTCAATCGAATGAGGGTCTGTCCTGGACGTCGTCACTTCAATCGGCTTGCCTTCACCATATTTCATCGCGTTGCTCAAAAGGTTCGTAAATACCTGTTCAATTCGAGACAAATCCATTTCAACAAACAAGCCAGGCTGGAGATTCATTGTGATTTCATACTTCTGGGCATAAAGCTCGCTCCTGATTTTTGTAATGATTTCCGACATCATTTTTGAAATGTCAGCCCTCTCTTTCCTCAGATCAATCTTACCACTGGTGATGCGGGTCACATCTAGTAAATCATCCGTTAACTTAGTCAGGCGACTAATTTGAAGATCGGTAATACTCAACATTTTCAAAATTTGTTCTGGTGGTAGTTGCGCTAGCCTTCCCTGCTTCACCAAACGAATTATACTCTGGATTTGAAGCTTCAAAGGTGTGATGGGAGTTCTGAGCTCATGAGAGGCAATGGAAAGGAAGTCGTCCCTGATCTGAACAGCGTACCTCGCTTCCTGATACAGTTGTGCAACCTTTTCGATCATTTGATTGAATGCAAAGGTAAACCAACCCAATTCATCATTCTCTATTATCTTGGCGTGATAGGACAGGTTACCTCCAACAACAACCTTGGTTGCCTCCATCAGATTATCAACCGACTTTCTCAGACGACGAATAATCGCGCCACCAGTCAAGATCGTGAAGGACACACAAAAAAAAGTGATCAATAATGTAACCAACAAAGGCAAATATCTCAGTCGATACACGGTCTCAAATGCGTTTGCACCCTCCTCCTTAACCAGCAATTGTGTTTTTCTCAGCAACTCATCCAGCTCTAGCTTGTATTCCTGCGCAACGAGCAGATCAACATTTCCAGAAAAATACATTGGAGTCGGCTCCTCCTGACTGAAAATATGATTGGATGACGTATTGAAGGTTTCCAATTTCTCTTTGAGTTTTTTCAGGTGATTATTGATGCCAGCACTATCATTGGACATTTGGAGGGCGCTATCAATACTATCGTGGGCCTGCGCGTAGTTTGCCTGGTAAACTCGATAAAGGTCGCCTAAATGTGTACGTTCGGTCGAAGCTTTATTCAAGGTTGTCATCGCGCCCTCTAAACTTTCGCTCGTCGTTACTGTTGCATCGAAAAGCCGGTTTGACATATGAATGCTGGAAAAATTTTCAACCAAGAGGTTACTGGAAAGAAACAGACCGACCAATTCAATCACGAAAGAAAAAACAACGAGGATGATCACCCAGTTCAATCTTTTTAGTACGGACGATGTTTGCTGGAACGACCCGATATTCGTCAGCATCACGGGGATGTGTTTCCTTGAATCATAATTTTTTTCACTCCTTTACCCAATACATAGGTGCTCAATACATAGCTCATGCCTCCCTTAAACGTTGAAACCATCTTTTCGGCGTTTTGATCCGTGAGTACCTGCATAGGCGCAGCATTACCGGAATATAATTTTTGCCCGATCCAATACAATTCAATGTCCCGGTCGCTGCGACCGATATACTGGGTTAAAAAAATGTGACGTTCTACACTTCCATCTTTGCGGTCGATGAAATGAATCCCGCTTGCATCCGCCCATTCTCGTTTCTTCTTTAGAAAAATATCCACTACGTCCTGGTTCCGCATTTCCTTAATTGGATTCTCCGCATTGACAATAAAGACGATCTCCTCAGCTTTAGCAAGATCATGGAAACAGATGAAAATGGCGATCAGTCCAGCCAGAATTTTATTATTTGTTTTTAGTTGGTCGCGCATATTTTTCCTAAAAGGTCACCCCTGCCGAGACATCAGCGCTCACATAATTTCGATCTTGTCCGCTTGCTTGCATAGAGCCTCCCACATAGTCGTTGTACGTGAGTCCGAGCCGCAGGCGTACGTATGACGTCGGAAGCCAGTTCACGCCCACACCGTACTCCCATTTTTTGTAGGGATTCGTGGTCCCAGACTTATTACCAAAAACTGCCTGATTCAAGGGGCTATCGGCATAGTCGGCGAACACGTAAAGCAAAACAATCTCCCGAACAATCATCATGCTCGGTTCGATATAGATGGACCAAGGATCGTCGTCTGAATGGACAAAGGTATGGACAAATTCAGACGTGACCATGAATGGCTTCATTTTCATTTGAAGATCTGCTCCGAGTGCTTCCGAAGTGACCACACCCAATTTTCCAACTTGGGTAGACATACCGAATTTAAAATCTTCATTTTTTCTAGCCCACCAAATTCGTCCGCCTACGCCTGGATACTGAGGATCTTCAACCGGTGAAAATGAATACAAATTGTAGCCCCAGTTCCCTCCGGTGATTTCCAATGCATAAATTCCCTGAAAATTTACCCCCGCCCATAGAGGGTTCACCAAAGGATTGGTACGAATCATCTGGGGTCCCCCTCTTCGCTCAAACAGCACAGGCTCACGTTGCTGGTAGGAATAACCAAAGGGGACATACCCCATTCCTCCCTGGATCAGAAAATGATCACTCATCCGGTATTCCAAGTAACCCTGTGGAATGAGTGCACCATAGACATAACCTGACATGATTCTTTGATTCGAAAATCCGATATTACTCGTCAACGGATCATAGTGCTCGTGAGCAATGTGAATATTCAACCCTGTTAAAAACTGGCTGGAAAGCCGCAATTGGTCCGAAAAAGTTGCGGATATATTCAAGCCTAAGAGACTCTCTACTTCGGCAGCTTGGAAGGGTGTATTGGGACCTACAATCATTTCATAACCAGTCTCAAAAAACCCGCCAATAAACAACTCATCCTTGAAAAAAGAATGGATGGGCCCACTCTGATCCGATGGCAATACCACGACTTCCTGCTGTTTTAGAGCGAGGTCTTTTTGCGCACTTTCCAATTCAAGAAATTTATTTTCGAGAAGCGATAAACGGTCTGCTTTTGCCTCGGGAAAAAATAAAATCATGATCAAAAGAACCGCCCCCCAACCTAATCTCATTTACTTTCGCCCTCTCAATCCAAAGGATTTTCTAAAGATTTGCCTAGTCTAGCTGAGTAAATGCTTTCTTGAGTTATGAGGATGTTGTGTTTAATTAAAGATTTCTTAATGTGTGCTGCTCACACTATAAAATTATATTAGTCGGTAGAGAATAGTGCTATAAAGGCCCGGGCGGTACTTTATGCAAAATATATTAGTCATCGATGATTCAGAAGATGCAGTGGTCGCGGTAGAAAATGCTTTGTCGCCTTTGGGCCTGAGCTTTGAAACAGCAGCGAATGTCCAGCAAGGACTAGACAAAATAGCGATGAAAAAGTACTCCTTGGTCATCATCGATATCGGATTACCGGATGGAGATGGATTTGATCTATTTCAAAAAATTCGAAATCTAAACCATCACAAAAAAACACCGGTTATTTTTCTCACCGCAAACGAGGATGTCGGAAGTAAGATCAGTGCCTTCGCTTTGGGCGCAGATGATTATATCGTTAAGCCTTTTCATTTACTTGAGCTACGTGCCCGTGTAGAGAGACGTTTGAAGAAACTACTCGAGGATGACACCGATCATGACCAGGTCGTTTCCGGGCCTTTGGTGCTCGAAATCAGCTCTCAGCGCGTGAAGGTCGCGGGGAAAAGCAACTATGTGACTATGACCCCACGGGAGTTCAAAATTCTTCTGCTCCTGACCAAAAATCCGGATCAGATTTTCTCACGGGAATACATTTTGGATCAAATCTGGGGTAAGGATATTTTTGTCACCGATCGTACAGTAGATGCGCACATCTGCTACATCAGAAAAAAACTGGAGAATTACTCCACTCATATTCAATCGGTACCGGGCGAAGGCTATCGTTTCAATCCAAGAGCGTAAGCTAAACTATTTACTCTCGGTAATTTCAGCACAACTTGATACTGCGCCATTTTCCAAAATGATCTGTGCAGAGATCGGACTCTTTTTCACTTTTACGGTAACACCATGACCGGCGAAGGAAGCATCAGAGGCATCTTGAGCTTGCTGATGAATCGCAATGGCTGTTGGTTTCGCGTTCGGCGCTACCGGACTGGAACTTAAAGCGCAATCTCTCAGGCTGTTTTCGGGAGCGACGGATTGGGTCTCGCAAGTGAGTCGGTAGCTCACCCCCAAAAGCATGTGGCCCTTGAGTTTAGGCGCTCCACAGCTCAATACATGGATAGTGCGTCCACCCATGACCTGTGCCTGAGCAACTGTTCCGAAAGAAATCATCGCCGTAGTGATCACTAAGATTTTATTCATGGTATTTTTCATGGTGTTTACCTTTTATTTTTTTGCTTGATAGGCGGTCAAAATTTTAATCACTTCAGTATTCTTGTTATAGGCGGCCATGTCTTTTGCGGAAGCAAGACACTTTGCAGTCGGCGGTGTTTTGGTCTCAGTCAATAACATCGTCACGAAATCCACAAAGCCCTGGCGAGATGCAATTGCCAAGGGACAAAATTTACCTCTGGCATTCACGTCCACGGTTGTTTCGGTAATCAGAATGCGACCAATCTCCATCTCATCTTCTAAAGCCGCGATGTGAAGCGGTCCTCTTCCAAAAATACCGGTAACATTCACATCCGCATGACGGGCAAGCAGAAGCTTCACCATTTCCGGGTGATGATGATGAGTTGCCACCATGAGAGGCGAATGTTCTGAAACTGGTTGAAGTTGATTTGGGTTCGCGTTGTGATCGAGCAAGATCTGAACCATCTCGAAGGAATCTCTTTTGATTGCATACGTGAGTAATGTCTCGGTGTCGTTTGCAGTATTCACCGAAAACCCCGATTGAATTTGAGCGAGCACTCCATTGATGTCATCGTCACGGAGAGCAGCCCACAAAGCATCCGTAGGAAGTGTGTCCTGGGCCATTGCTGGCTTCATCAAAAATAAGAGCGCTAAAGTGAGCATCGCTGGCGATACTAACATAATTAACGCGATGCGTCAACTATTTCGATTGTATAACTATTTAACGTATTTTTAAGGGCTTTCGCCTTCATTTTCGTCGTCTTCCTCTGGGAAAGACTCGATCATTTGATCACGAATGTGCTCCAATTCGCGAAGTCGTTTTCGAAGGCGGATATGAATGCCGAGATGGGTAAGAATAGGCAGTAGTCTTTCAGCCGCCTTCTCTTCCTTTACAATAAAAAATTGTGGGATCCGTTTTTGCTTTTCGATCGAACCGATCAGAGCTTCAGCTAGTTCATGTTCAGGGTCGGCATGGGCTTCCAGCGTGACTAGCCCCAGAAGACCATTGCTCGCCTCTGCAATCCCTGCACACTGAACAAAAACTTCCTGATCCCCTTGGAACCGCGTGGCGGGCAGGTAAAACGACGATGCTTCCCACACCCCATCACTGAGTAAACCCGCGGCTTTGATTCGTTTCAAGCGAGCCTCTTGAATCTCGATCGGATCGTATTTTTTAAATTGTTCGTCGGGAAATTCACTCACTTCCGCACGCCAGGTTTTACTCACCTTCCAGAGGTGATAACAAAAATCTTCTGTTTCCCCAAGAATCGGAAGCTTTTCCTCATCGACCAATGCTACCGCCGTATTGATCGCGTCTAATACTTCGTACATCGTTTTCTTCTCGTCCATCCGAAGTGGTTCGGCGGGCTGACCGGGCTTGCAAGACTCATCCACATCAATATTATCGTCGGTGATGCCAATGCGGATCGCGTCCGTCGTCGCAAAATCCAAACCGAATTCAGGAATCCATTCTCCGCTGCGATACTGGAGATACCGATAGCAGGGATCGTGGCCACGCAAGATCAAGAGTTTAAAATCGGAGGACTGGTCTTCACCAAAAAATGCACATACGGTTTGAGTTTCATCCGGATGAGAGGGATCGCTCACCTCAACAAAAATACCGGTCCATTCGTCAAAACGGGTCCAAGGCGCTAGCTCGAGAAAGCGCTCAAGAATTTTATCGGGTGCGGGAGCTAAATTACTCATCCACCCTCAGGATAGAAGATTCGTGCCTTTACTGGAACTAAATAATGGGCTAAATCCACTCCCCATGAGTCCGATCACCCTGCCCATTCCAATCCTGGTGCTTCAGCACCCCCAGGAACCCTCACGCAAAGACCATGCGGTGAGTTCGGTTGGGCTTTTAGAGCAAAATCTCCATCCCTGCGCAGTAAAAGTAGGACTATCATGGCGAAATCTCGGGGCCGCGCTGAAGGGCTTCGAAGCATTGGACGGGCACGAAGAGTTTCAAAAAGCCGGCAATTGGGGAACGCTTTATCTCGGCACCCAGAAACAGGGTGAAGCAAGAATCGGAACGGATCCGGGTTTATATTTCATGGATAAGAAAGAGGATCCAATCTGTGGACTCATCCTCCTCGATGGCACGTGGGCACAGGCAAAAACTCTGTGGTGGAGAAATGCGTGGCTACTGAAAACCCGACGCATGCATTTGATCCCAAAGCAAAAATCACTTTATGGAAATGTGAGAAAAGAACCACGTCCAGAATGTGTTTCTACCCTCGAAGCAGCGGCTGAAACCTTGAGTTTTCTTGGTATTGACCCCAGTGTGGAAACTGTTTTGAAGGAAAAATTTTCAGTCGCATTGAAAGAATATAAATCCGGAGTGGTGAAAGCTCCTCGTGTAAAGATCAGCAATGCACACTAAAAGTGTTCGAGGCATTCGTTAGCTTGTGCGTTTTACTTGGCCGGCCAAGTGAACTCCACTTCCGGCGCCGGAAGTGTGACATCAGTGACATCAGTGACATCAGTGACATCAGTGACATCAGTGACATCAGTGACATCAGTGACATCAGTGACATCAGTGACATCAAAAGGATAAGATACTTATTTATTAAATCGACAAATAATTTGTGCTGGCATTGCTGGCATTGCTGGCATTGCTGGCATTGCTGGCAAATAAAAATATTCCGTCGGGACGAATACAACAACTAATTTGCAAAAATGTGGTTCCTATAGCAACAATAGATCATGGTTGAAGTCAGGAAAATGAATGATGGCGAATTTTGCCACTACCGCAATTTTTCATTTGAGAACTTTATCTCAGAACTCGCCCAATCGTCAGGTCAAACCCCAGAAATCTTAAAATCAAAACACAGTAAAATGCCGGACACTCCGGCTGAAAACGATCTATGGTTAGTGATCACCAACGAGCGAAAGAACATCGGTTTTATTTGGATTCAACTCTATCCCGAGAAAAAAGAGGCCTTTGGATTCGACATTTATCTGGATGGGTGCAGCCGCTCCCAAGGGATCGGTCGAGAAGTCATGCGCCAGTGCTCAAGCATGATCCGAACACTAGGAATAGAAAAAATAAAAGTTTGTGTTTTTGAGCACAATACCATTGCCCGAAAGCTGTATTCGTCATTCGGTTTTACGGAGAAAGATCACAATCCCGACCGAAAACAGTACACACTGGAACTCACCCTGTGACGTAAAAACTTGATGCAAAAATACGATCACTAAGGAATCGGCTGATCACTGAGTAATTTTTCGAACCATGCGATGGCCTCTTTCAGATGCGATTTGGAACACACCCCAAAATCACCCTCAACACATCTGCTCAGGATGTCGTCCAATAAATCAGCCTTGTGATCTTTAAGGTACGCGAGTGTCATCTCCCGATTCCAACTCACATTGCGGGGTCTTTCATGACCGACGAACAGCACTACTCTGGCAAATTCATCGAGGGTTTGTGGCTTTGCTTGATTCAAGGTCGGGTCGTTCAAAACCTGGTTTACTTTTGCCTGGAGGTCTTTCAGCGTCGCCTGGGAAGCACCCGTCCTTGCATATTCAACTTCCTTCACATGATTGATATCGTGTACTCCAGTTATTAAATAAAAAATCGTCAGCTCTTAAAAACTGATCGTCTTTCAGCAATCCAATGGGATATACATTGCCGTCAATTACGGTTTTTGCAATGTCTCGGATACTCAGATCGTGGGGATAAGGAACGAAGTAGGAATCATGCGGAAGTTTTTCGATCATCCGTCTCACGTCTGAAAAAATAAACCCTCCTCGATACTCTTCACCACGAGCTTTTTCTTCCGAAGTCAGATATTTTTTCCAGGTTTGAAACTGTTCAACGTAATGCTGGTTTTTGGACATTTTTTTAGTACTGCATTCATAAACGTAGTCGTCACCCAGCTTCAGTTCAAAATCCTTCGCGCCCGTGATTTCACTAGGCGTAAGAACCCTCACGTCCTCGAGTTTTTTCATCCCGCTCTTTTTCAGCTCGAGCATAATGTCAGGACTGTTTTTGATATATTTTCTTTCGACTTCACTCAGGGGCCTAAAAGCATCTTGATGTTTTTGGATCGCCTGGAGATGGAATCTTTTCAGGGCGTTTTGCTGGACAGCGAGATCCGTGGATAGAAAATCGGAATATGGAATTCCATATTCTTCCTCAACAGCTTTCATGTCTGCACGAGTGATCGGAATTTCGACTCTCGAATTGAATCGGTCGAGGTCTGCATTCCCGAGGGACTCCACCACTGCTGGCCGAGTCCTCACTAGTTTTACCGGTTCTGCCGAAGTGAGCATCGCCGGTTGTGCTTTAGATTTGGAAAAAGTTCTTTTGAGGAAATCGCTAAACGAGCAGGCCGCGTCTGCCGTAGACAATGATGTCTGCAGCAGAATTAGGACGACTACTATTTTGGACGCGCGATTCAATCTCACGCCTGACTTGTCGGCTTTTTAGCCCCAAATCATAAAAAATGCCCACGCTATCAGTCAGTATTCTGACTATGGTTTGCGGCTATGGTTTGCGGCTACTGTTTGAGGTCACTATCTCTTCTGGTTTTTCTGCATCTGCGCGAGCATGTCCATCGCTTTTTTCATCTGCGCTTGCATGTTGGGATTATTCATCTGACCCATGAGCGCATTCATGTCAGGCATTTGCCCTGGCTTGCCGCCCATTCCGCCTGGACCACCCATGCCGCCCATTATTTTTTGTGCCTGAGCCATCATTGCTGCCATGTCTGGCTGGCCACTTTTCCCAGCACCAGCACCGCCGCCCATACCCATCTGCTTCATCATTTTCATGGAAGGATAAATAACCTTCATAAAAAAGAAAACGTTGATTGCAGTTAGAATTGCGACAAACACCCAGCTCACGATAATCCAGTTCATATTATGGTCTCCTAAAGATTAGGATTACACTAGCCAGCCGCCGCAATGCGCGTCAAGGCCAAAAGACTGGTTTCAGTCTACCCGCAGATTTATCCTCAAATAACGCGTCATTCTTGAAGCATGGGCGGCAAACCCCATCGGGCACGACGGTGGCAATCAGGTGGCCCCCTGCTTGCTCATCGCTCTTTAAGATTGAAAAAGTATTCACCAGCAGCCACATGGAGAGATCCCGCGCATTCTTTAAGTGCCTATCCAGAGGAAACGGAATGACGATTTTCTTTTTAAGAAAACTAATTTCGGTTTTAAAAAGCTGATTGGTCTTCGTGCTGAAACTCGACGAATAACACTCTTGGGGTTCGTTATCGGGGTCAGCACTCTTCTTTTTGGCCAGGTAATAAATTTCCCGCGGCAAGGGAATCTTTGGTAATTCTTGTTTGAGGCACTTGGGATTCTTCTCCTCTTCCACATCCAATTCCAAATAGGGCTGGGTGGCCGGAACATAAAAATAAACCGCCTTCGACTCTTCTTTAATCGAGTTCAAGCATTCCAGCGCCTCTTTCTCATTTTTAAGAATGTCTGCCCAAAGCTCCTGTGGAAGCTGGCACTTCAGTTCGCGATCTTTATTTTTGAAATCATCATGATCGGGAGGATCGTAGTCCGGGCGGAAGTACTCCACCGCCATCACATTCACCTGTTCAATGACGGCCTTTGTGCTATTCGTTTTCACCATGTAAGAGCGAGAACACCCTGCAAACAACAATAGTAAAACAACTAGAAATCTTTGATTCATGAATCCACCTGTGCTCGTACCTGTACGTTCAATGCGTCCAATTCTTTTTGCATGAGGTTCCTCACCCTGTCCATCAACGATGCCATTTCGTTCATCGGAATGTTTTTGGTCTCAATCGGATCCAAGATCTTCACAATCACATTCCCCCCAGCGAGTTCAAGCCGTTCTATCACCGCGATGCCTTTCAGGCTTGAACAAACCACGGGAACAATCGGAATTCCTTTAGAGATCGCCATAAAAAAAGCTCCCTTTTTAAACGGGAGCAAGACTTCATTGGATACCCTATTGCGGGTGCCCTCTGGAAAAATGGATGCAACCAAATTTTTTTCGATGAGCACGCCCGCCAGTTTCGCGATTTGGTCCAACGAGCCTTTTTTATTGGCGCGATCGATCAGGAGGTTTCCCGCCAACTTGAAAAACCAGCCAAAAATCGGAATATTTTGAATGGAACGTTTTGCCACCACCACCGAATAACTGGGACAAATCGAGCCAATGAATGCAAAATCCAGGGCTGATTGATGATTACCTATAAATATCGAGGGGCGCCGCAAATAGCCCTTCTCTGGATCGACATGCTGCATTTTCACACCCAGTAACAGACAGGTATAACGCGAGAATGTTTGGATGAACGCATAGTTGAGTTTTGGATTTCCCCACCACGGGAATCCAAACACCATGATGAAAAGTGCGAACACGAGCATTCCTAAAAAAATA
>Ga0207083_1034_pt1 | contig 26223 bp, 25 predicted proteins | sample Alteio_BWMinHeat_57_FD_153516 | JGI IMG/M metagenome (GOLD analysis project Ga0207083, IMG submission 153516) | Enriched cells from forest soil in Barre Woods Harvard Forest LTER site, Petersham, Massachusetts, United States -... | ecosystem: Environmental > Terrestrial > Soil > Temperate forest >... | reverse complement strand
GGATTTTGAAGTAGGGCGATCGAGTGATCCAGAGGTCATTTTTTCAAAGGTTTTGTCTATATTTTTTTGATTATCAACCCATAGATTGACGACAAAGCCACTTCTTTTTGCTAATTCCGCGGTTTGGATCATATTCTTAAGGTATAGTTCTTTAATAGGACCACCTACCCAAACATAATGAATTACTTTCGGGATCGGAGGAGCATCCCATTTCATTTCTTTTAAATCAGGATTTTTACTTGAGTTCATCTTCTTTCTCCAGCATATTGTTTTTGGATAAATCAGCAACACTAGCACCAAAATAGCTCAAGATATTAACGCATAGCGATCATTTTTTCAACCATGTTGGATGATGTTTGTCGTAGAGATATCAACATGCCAAAATACACATTATCTCGATTTTTATAATGATTTTGGAGTAACTCATGACACCTCCCATTGAAACAGAGTGTTTCACGGTAAATTAATTAATAAATCATCTATACATAATTTATCATATGGTGTAAATTGCATATAATTTTAACCATATGGTATAATTTAGATATGAAGGCTAAGCTATTATTCAAGGAAAAAAATCTTCTTGAGGATGGATACATTGTAGAGCTTGTTTTGTGGAAATTACCTCGAAAAACGAAAGATCGGTCACATGGATACAAGTATAGGCTTTATTTCGGTGATAGCGAAGGTAATTGCTTGGTTCGTTATGACAACGAAAGCGGCAAAGGTGATCACAAACATATAGGCAAAAAAGAAATAGCTTATGAATTTGTTGATAAAAATAAATTGATAGAAGATTTTTACCATGATGTTATCTGTTGTCGTAAAAAATAAAGAGGTATAAGCCATGACTAAAAAACAATTGATAGTTAAAGTGAGCTCGTTAGAAGATTCATTAGGAAAATTTAAAAATGTATGGGAACGAGCAGAAAAGGGCAAGAAATTTGATGCGCCTGTTGAAATTTTAAGTTTTGAAAATGCATCTACCTTGATGAAAATGCTAAGTCCAAAGCGTTTAGAGTTGTTGAAAATGTTACATGCGTTAGGAGCGATAAGTATTAGACATTTAGCTAAAGAGTTGCATCGTGATTATAGTAATGTTCACCAAGATGTCAAAGCACTTAATCAAATTGGTATTGTGTTAAAAAAAGATAGTAAATATTATGTACCTTGGCAAACTATTGTGACGGAAATTTCGCTTTGCGCAAAAGGTTCTTCAAGGCATGATCACCATAGCCATAATAGTACCGCTGCTTGATAGTATGATTAAGGAACAACAGCTTTCTTACTTTCATCTACCCGTTGTAACATTTCACCCGCCAGAGTGAGATAAGCCACAGCACCTTGCGATTTTTCATCGTATTGTAAAATAGGTAGACCATGACTGGGTGCTTCCGCTAAACGCACATTACGTGGAATGACCGTGCGATAAACGCGCCCAGGAAAATGCTGGATTAATTGCGAAGAAACATCTAAAGCTAGACGATTACGACCATCGTACATGGTGCGTAATAAGCCTTCAATATGTAAAGAAGGATTGATTGTCGTTTGAATTTGTTTAATGGTATTTAATAATCCTTTTAATCCTTCTAAGGCATAATATTCACATTGCACGGGAATTAATACCGAATTTGCAGCGACAAGAGCATTCACTGTTAAAATATTAAGAGACGGAGGGCAATCAATTAAAACATAATCATATTGGTCAGTAACAGAAGATAACGCTTGTTTTAAACGATATTCGCGTTGTGACATTTGCATTAATTGCACTTCTGCCACAATCAATTCGTGGTTTGTTGGCAATATATGATAGGCACCTGGGGATTGTACGACAGCATCGGCAATGGTTATTTCATTTAATAACACATGTTGCGTCGCGCTGATAAAATCTTCTTTATAAATTCCGCTACCGACACTGGCATTTCCTTGGGGATCTAAATCGATTAACATCACTTTACGTTTCATCATAGCAAAAGCAGATGCTAAATTGATTGTTGTTGTTGTTTTTCCGACGCCACCTTTTTGATTGACGATCGCAATTATTTTTCCCATGAGGTTTCCTTCTCTAAACAAATTAAATGTCTTTCAGCATGTGATCCATGGAGTTGCAATGGATGGATAGCATGAACTTTAAAACCTTGAGGGATATCCAGTAATTCTTGGGTAGGATAACTCCCTTTCATTGCTAGAAATTGCCCGTGTTTTTTTAACAAATGCTGTGTTGTTTGTAACATTACCTTAAGTGAGGCAAAAGCGCGAGAAAGAATACTATCAAATCGCTGTTCAGGATGAAAGTTTTCGCAGCGGGAAGAAATAATTTCAATATTTTTTATTTTTAAATCAATGAGCACTTGAGTCAGGAAGTGAATTTTTTTGTTATTACTATCGAGTAAAGTGATATGTTTTTCCGGATGCATGAGAGCAAGAGGTATGCCGGGTAGACCAGCACCTGTTCCTACATCGATAATGCGATTGCCCTGTAAATAAGGACCAATACTTAAACTATCGATGATATGTAACATAATCATTTCTTCAGTATTTAAGATAGTTGTTAAGTTGTAGACTTGATTCCAGCGTTGCATTAAATGTAAATACTGTAAAAAAGCGCGTTGAATGCCGGGAGTAACAATGAAATTATTTTTTGTTAAAGCGTTTTGTAAAAAATCAAGATGATCAGATGACATCGGCAGAGTTCTTCGCCTTTTTTAAAGAGATTAATTGTAAAAAAATAAGATGATTAGGTAGCATTGACAGAGTTCTTCGCCTTTTTTAAATAGACTAATAATAAAGAAATAGCTGCAGGAGTGATACCGGGAATGCGTGAAGCCATGCCGATGGTCGTTGGACGTATTGTTGAGAGTTTTTGACAGACTTCAGCGGATAGACCAATCACACGAGCATAGTCGAAATAAGGTGGAATTTTACTTTCTTCGTGACGTAATTGGCGGGCAATTTCATCTTGTTGTCGATCAATATAGCCTGCATACTTTATTTGGGTCTGTACTTGTTCTGCAACTTTGGGGTCAATAAATCCAGGGTTTAATTCTTCAATAGTCATTAAGTTTTGATAAGTGACATGGGGTCGCCGTAATAAATCTTCTAGACGGTATTCGCGAGTCAATGGTTGTTGTAGTAACGCTTCAACCGCTTGGGCTAATGCGGTATGAGGACGTACCCAGGTGTTATAAAGGCGATTTTTTTCGGTGTTAATGGCGTTTGCTTTAATGTTAAACGTCTGCCAACGAAATTCATCTACAATGCCTAACTCATATCCTTTTGGGGTTAAACGTAAATCAGCGTTATCTTCGCGTAATAAGAGTCTGTATTCTGCGCGACTCGTAAACATACGATAAGGTTCTGATGTCCCGCGAGTAATTAAATCATCAATTAATACACCGATGTAAGCTTCATCGCGGCGAGGTGTCCATGGTTCTTTATCAAATGCTTGTAATGCAGCATTTAAACCTGCAATAAGACCTTGAGCAGCAGCTTCTTCGTAACCTGTGGTGCCATTGATTTGACCTGCAAAAAATAAACCAGCAATGGTTTTTGTTTCAAGAGAAGGTTTTAAATTCCGTGGATCAAAAAAATCGTATTCGATAGCATAACCAGGACGAGTGATATGTGCTTTTTCAAAGCCACGCATCGAGCGCACAAATTCTAATTGAATATCAAAAGGCAAGCTGGTTGATATGCCGTTTGGATAAACTTCATGTGACGTTAAGCCTTCTGGTTCAACAAAAATTTGATGTGAATCTTTATCGGCAAAACGGACGATTTTATCTTCGATAGATGGGCAATACCGAGGACCAATTCCTTCAATAATGCCTGTATACATAGGAGATTGTGCTAGACCTGCACGAATTAATTCGTGAGTTAATGCGTTGGTATGAGTAATATAACAAGGAATTTGTTGTGGATGTTCTGTTGCTTGCCCTAAAAAAGAGAAAATGGGTGTTGGTGTATCACCATGTTGTTTTTCAAGAACGGAAAAGTCAATGGTGCGACTATCAATACGGGGTGGTGTCCCTGTTTTTAAACGACCTACACGTAAATTTAAATCCCGGAGTTTTGCTGCTAAATGTTTTGCAGGAGGATCACCCGCCCGTCCTCCTTCATAATGGTTTAAGCCAATATGGATTTTACCAGCAAGAAAAGTGCCCGCGGTTAATACGATGGTTTTGGCTTTAAATGTTAATCCCATTTGTGTTAAGACACCCGTAACGCGCTCATTATCTAATAAAATATCATCAACAGCTTGCTGAAAAATGAGTAAATTAGATTGGGTTTCAAGCATGTGACGGATGGCTTGCCGGTATAATACACGATCTGCTTGTGCACGCGTTGCTTGAACGGCGGGGCCTTTGCTGGCGTTTAAAATACGAAATTGTATGCCCGCTTGATCAATAGCACGGGCCATAGCACCGCCTAGGGCGTCAATTTCTTTGACTAAATGGCCTTTGCCAATACCACCGATGGCGGGATTACAAGACATTTGACCGAGTGTTTCTATATTGTGTGTTAATAGCAATGTTTTTGCGCCACGACGAGCAGCTACTAATGCAGCTTCCGTACCGGCATGGCCGCCACCCACAACAATCACATCGAAAGTCTGTTTTAAATCAAGCATATAGGAAATTCTATTTAAAAAATGTGTCCTATTTTACACGATGTGGCTTATAAAAAACCAGAGATGTTTTCTGATTATTCCTTGCTCATTAATGGGTTTTAATTTTCTTGACTTGTCATCTTGAGAAGTGGATCATTGCAAAACATTTTGTATAGGTTTGCAAAATGGAAAAGATAGCAGAAACCAAACGCTGATAAGATATCCGTTTCCGCTATCTTTGTAAGCGCACCGACCTAGTGTTCATACCACTGGCCAGTGCTAACCATAATCACCATTAAACAGAAGTGAGGTAACTATGGCTAATGAAAGTTTAGCTGCTTCAGCTCGTCGCCGCAATACAATTTCGGATAATATTCCGACATTTGGTGTTGCTTTGTGTAAAAATGGTTCTTCCTCTCGCATTCCCCCTTCTTATTTTCAAGATTTAAATGTTTTAATCGGACTAGCGTTCACGGCTATCTTGGGTCAAGACAACCAGGTAGAACATTGTCGCCCTGCTTTGAATCTTTTTTTAAATAATCGACATGTTAGTGCTTCAAATTTAGAAGAACATTCAGTAACAGCGATTACGCAAATTTTAGAAAAAGGTTTTTCTGCATTTAAATTTCTTGGATTCCCTTATTATTTTGATGATTTTATACAGATTTATCGTCATTTTCTAAACTCATCGGATGCTGATTTACCGATTAATCAAAAAATGAAACAAATTTTGCGTCAAAACATGTGGTTTTGACTAAATAGTAGTATTTATTTTTATCAATTGAATTAAATTTAATTCACGCTAGAGTCTTATTAACTAATATTGGAATTTTTGTGATAAAAAAACCAAAACAAAAATCGTCGGTACACCAACCGCATGACAAAATCGTCAAAAAGATGCTCTCCAATCCTGAGATTGCACGGGATATTTTAAATTTATATTTACCCAGAGATGTATTAGCCATTATCGATTTAGGTCATCTTGAGTTGCAAAAAGATTCTTTTATTGACGATGAGCATCGGGCTTATGCTGCGGATCTTCTTTATAAAACGAGTTGCCAAAATAAGGACGGATATATTTGGGTTTTGTTAGAGCACCAGCGTGAAAGTGATTATTGGATGCCTTTGCGTCTTTTTAAATATATGGGTCTAATATGGGATCATGTACGTAAGTCCTCTCAATCCAAATATTTACCTTTTGTTTATCCGCTTGTTATTTATAATGGAGATTCGCCTTATACACATTCACGCAGTCTTATTGATTTGATCGAGCCAGAAGAATCAAAAAGTTTATTTAGTAAATTATTTATAGAACCATTCACTTTAATTGATTTGCCAGCAATAGAAGATGAGTCTCTTAGAAAAGCTGCTCAAAAACATCTTAGAGGCATTGCTTTATTGATATCGCTTAAACATATATTTGATCAGCATTTGCAGACAGTTTATGAACAAATATTGCTTAATATATTGAAAAAAATTAATCAGTCTGGAGATGCAAGCTCAGTATCAGATTTGCTATACTATATGTTGAAAGAAGGTAAATATTTAGATAAAAAACGTTTTTGGCAAAGTTTTCATAATGGTTTTTCAGTTGAGGTTGAAAATAATATGGCTACCATTGCAGAACAAATAGAATTGATAGGTATCGAAAAAGGTATCGAAAAAAATAAATTTGAGGTCGCGGAAAAACTTCTATCCGAAGAAATGGGACTTAGTCAAAGCGACCTAATTGCGTTTGTCCACCGTATGACTGGACTTTCTAAAGATAAACTCAAATCTCTTCAGAAGAGTATTAAAGAAGAGTTGGTTGTAGCATAGTTTATCGGTAAAGGTCATCTTTGGCTGATGGTTGCAAGAAAAATTTGTAAAAACCTGGCTCATATGCTGCACTATTTTTACAACTGAATATCCAATGTAATAGAACTTATAATGAAATTCTATTTTTCATAATTTCAATAAATTTTTTTAAAGTCGGATAAGGTTTTCCAGTTAATTTTTTAGAAATGTAAGTAGCTTGTCTAAGAGAAAACATTTTCAGTCATCGCCTAATTGCTCAAGATAAGGATTAGAGCTTATAGGCTCATGATATAGAGTGCTTAACAAAAAAACAGTATGCAAATAACAGAATACGTTTCACTTTTTGATGGAGCATCTGATCAGAGTCCGCTTAATTTTATCTACACAGGTTATTTAGTTTCTCCTCAGGTAGCGATGCATATAACTGTTTGACAATATCGGGATTATCGAAGCCTTTAGATAACCTGACCTGATTAAGGAAAGTATATGCTCTATCTCTAATAATATTCGGATCAGCTGCATATATTTCATCAGATAATGCATCATCTAGTGAAATAAAATTTACGCCGTGCTTCTCGTATGCAGTTAGTAATTCATCTAGCATTTCTGTTGTGAACGAATTAATATGAATCAGTCTCTGGCAAGATCAAGATGGTTGTATGTATGATTTCCTAGTACTTGTCCCTGGCTCACCCAATTTTTCAGGATATTCATATCTTCACGATTTTTTTCAGCCGCAGCCCCATTAATTAATCCGTATATCCCTGAAATATGATGTTTTTTAAAAACATTTAACATTTTATCCGCAATAAACGTTCGGTTTGCTCTGTAGCCGGTAACTTGCCGTTAGCCGGAATATCATCGACTGTAATAGCAACATCCATTGCATACAAAGGTTGAATGACTGTTAAGAACAGAAAAGTTGATAATTTAAATATATAGGAATTTCCATTTTTAAGGACTCAATTGAGCGAAGATTAGGGCAAGCTCGCGCGAAGCGTGTTATGTTCAAAAAATGCTTTTTCACCAATGACGTTCACACATAATTTTACCAGTCTCAAAAACGTTCGTTTATGTTACCTGAAGATAAAATTCATTTCAGCAAGAAAAGGGCTCTACGCATTAAAGCTTTTTATTAAAAGCAAACATTCTCATAGAGCTGCTTGAAGGCTCAAAACTAAGATCTTTGCGATGAGCCGCCACTCGTGGTTAATTTTTAATCTTTCGACCGTGTTTTTTATGCTTTGTGCGCCAAGAGAAGCTTGGCATATCTTACCGGGGAAAGTCCGGTTGCAAAAGCGAACCCGAAAGCGTCTACTTGTTTGCGGGTCTCTTCGTGTATTTTCGACGGAATCTTAGTTCCGCCACTATGAGGGGTATATGTCCATCCTTTTCATGCACGCAAAGATGTCATGCCTTTAACCGAGATTTGATACATGTTCCACGATTTTTCGCCCAAAATTCCTGAACGGTGTGAGTTTGATTTTCGTATTATTGGAAAATATGGTAATGTACGAAATTCAATTATTTCATTAGATTATTTCTCTAACCCATCACATAGTTAGTTTTTTTGGAGATAGTGAGTGGCAGTAACGCTCTGGGAAAAATGTTTAGATTGTTTGCAGGGTGAACTTCCTTCGCAAGAATTTAATACATGGATAAGACCTTTACAAGTTGAATACGCAGATAGCTCTAAGCTCGTTTTGTTTGCGCCTAACCGTTTTGTTATAGATTGGCTGAATGAGCGTTTTATTGGTCGTATTCGCGAATTAGTGAGTCAGTTTAGTGAAGCACCCCCTCCACATATTTACCTAGAGATTGGTAGCAAAGTAAATCATTCTTCAACGAGAACGGATTTAAGTGCTAAAACAGCACCTGAACAACCAACACAACATCAGTCGTCTACATCTGTTATTAATGTACGTAAAAATTCGCAAGCAGGTGTTGATATTCCTAATTATCAAAGCAATACCAATCCCAATTTTACTTTCGATAATTTTGTTGAGGGAAAATCCAACCAATTAGCCAAGGCGGCTTCTATTCAAGTGGGTGAAAACCCCGCAGTGGCTTATAATCCATTATTTTTATACGGGGGGGTTGGATTAGGCAAGACCCATTTGTTGCATGCTGTTGGCAACCAAATTATGCGCAATAATCCACAAGCCAAAGTGCTTTATTTGCATTCTGAACGTTTTGTTGCCGATATGGTGAAAGCATTGCAAACGAATGCAATGAATGATTTTAAACGTTTTTATCGTACTGTTGATGCGCTTTTAATTGATGATATTCAATTCTTTGCGGGAAAAGATCGTTCGCAAGAAGAGTTTTTTCATACATTTAATGCGTTATTGGAGAGTCAACAACAGGTTATTTTAACATGCGATCGCTACCCTAAAGAAATCAACGGCGTGGAGGAACGATTAAAATCGCGTTTTGGTTGGGGATTAACTGTCGCATTAGAGCCACCCGAATTAGAAACACGCGTGGCTATTTTAATGAGTAAAGCGGAACAATCTAAAATTGATTTACCTTATGAAGTCGCTTTTTTTGTTGCAAAACGTATCCGTTCTAATGTGCGTGAATTAGAGGGAGCTCTCAAACGTATTATTGCGAATGCGCATTTTACAGGCAAACCCATTACTCTAGATTTTGTTAAAGAAGCGCTACGGGATTTATTAGCTTTACAAGATAAATTAATTACCATCGAGAATATTCAAAAGACTGTAGCTGAATATTACAAAGTGAAAATTGCAGATTTATTATCTAAACGACGTAGCCGTTCAGTGGCTCGTCCACGGCAAATGGCAATGGCGTTAGCAAAAGAATTAACCAATCATAGCCTTCCTGAGATTGGAGATGCGTTTGGCGGACGTGATCATACAACGGTATTGCACGCCTGCCGTGTTATTGCTGAGTTTAAACAAACGAATCAAGATATAGAAGAAGATTACACTAATTTGCTTAGAACTTTAACTACATAATATTTTTTGTTGTTATTGCTCTCAGAAGTAACTGTTAAAACAGAATTATTGGCGGAGATGTATACATGAAATTATCGATTCAACGTGCGGCATTATTAAAACCTTTGCAAATAATTAGTGGTGTTGTAGAAAGACGTCAAACATTACCCATTTTGTCAAATGTATTAGTAACAGCGCAAGATAATCAATTATCGTTAATCGCTACCGATTTAGAAATTGAATTAATTGGTACAGCTCATCTGGATCATATTGAAGAATGCGGCTCTGTGACAGTGGCTGCGAGGAAATTACTCGATATTTGTCGCGCACTGCCTGATGATGCTGTTTTACAATTTGCATCGGAAGGAGAACACTTGATTTTGCGTTCTGGAAAAAGTCGATTTATGTTAACGACATTACCTGTTTCCGATTTCCCTAATATCGAAGATAGTCCTTTTACCTCTGAATTTATAATGGCCCAGGGCAAGCTCAAGCAGTTATTAAGCAAAGTATATTTTGCTATGGGCCAGCAAGATGTGCGCCATTATCTGAATGGTACATTGTTGGATATTGAGCAAAATGTTATGAAATGTGTTGCAACAGATGGTCATCGTTTAGCGTATAGTTCGATTAATGATGCCGATATTGGTGATGCAAAATTTAGAGTTATTTTACCTAGAAAAAGTGTTTTAGAATTGATGCGATTATTAAATGCAGATGGAATAGAAAGTGCAAAAATTTGTATTGGAGAAAATCATTTTCGTGTAATAACAATGGATTTTACATTTACCTCTAAATTAATTAATGCTCAATATCCTGATTATGACAAATTGATTCCGCGTAATATTGAAAACACTGCGATAGCAAGTCGTGAAGCGTTAAAACAAGCACTTGCGCGTGCTTCTATTCTTTCTAATGAAAAATTTCGTGGTATTCGTTTACAATTAGATAAAGATTTACTTCGTATTGTTGCTAATAATCCAGAACAGGAAGAAGCTGAGGAATTAATCCATCTAGATTATCAAGGTAATGGCATAGAAATCGGTTTTAATGTCGCTTATTTACTTGATGTTGTTTCAACGATTGCTTCAGAAAACATTCGTTGGTCATTCTCCGATCCAAATGCCGGTGTTTTAATTGAATCAGAGGAAGAAGAAGGTGACGGTGGTAAAAATGGCAGCCTTTATGTTGTGATGCCGATGAGGTTGTAAATCTCATGACGTCAAGTCTTGCTTTTCTTGATATTTCTGCTTTTCGCAATCTTTCTTCAGTCCAGATTAAACCCATTGAAAATGGGTTTAATTTTATTTACGGCAATAATGGGAGTGGAAAAACAAGCTTACTTGAGGCAATTTATTATCTTAGTTTAGGTCGTTCTTTTAGAAGTTCTCATTTGGAACGCGTTATTCAAGTGTCTGCCGATAAACTTTCCATTTTTGCGCGCCTTTTTCAACAAGAAAATGACAAAATAACATCTATCGGAATACAAAGAAGTATTCATGCAGATCTTAAAATTCGTATCGAAGGAAAAGACGTTTATTCTATTGCAGAATTAGCTCATTTACTTCCAGTACAATTGTTAGATTCTCAATGCCATCACTTAATTGATTCAGGTCCTGTCTTTCGGAGGAAATATATCGATTGGGGCGTTTTTTATTACAACAATGATTTCTTATCACTGTGGAAACTATTTCAACGTGCGTTGAAACAACGTAATGCAGCGTTGCGTCATCAGAGTTCACCGAAAGAAATAGACATATGGACTCAAGAATTAATTCGGTACGCAGAGCAATTAGAGCAGTTACGTCACGATTATTTGCAACAACTTATACCTCTTTTAGAAACAACAATTATTGAGTTATTACCTCTTACTCAGTTAAAAATCAGTTATTATCGTGGTTGGGATATATCTAAAAATTACCAAGATTTTTTATGCCATGCGTTTAGTCGAGATAGTGAGCTAGGCTACACCCAATTTGGCCCCCATAAAGCCGATTTAAAGCTTACAATTAAAGGCATTCCAGCAAAAGATATTTTGTCAAGGGGCCAGCAAAAAATGTTTGTTTGTGGTATGATATTAGCCCGTGGAATGCTATTAAAACAATGTGCTAACAAGAGCCCTATTTATCTTGTGGATGATTTGCCATCCGAGCTAGATAAAATGAGTCGAACCAATCTGATGGCTCTGCTTTCTAAACAAAATGCGCAAATATTTGTGACAGCCATTGAATGTATTAATGAAAATAATTTTTTAACAAATAATCCTGTGAAAATGTTTCACGTGGAACAGGGTGGGGTGGAAGAGGTTTGAGGTAAGTGTTTCACGTGAAACAAGGTAAAGCGAAAGAAATTTGCGATCAATGTTTTACTTGAAACGAGATAAAGTGGGGAGGGGTTTGAAATCAGTGTGTTTCACGTGAAACATTGATGAAATAAATAATAGAAACAGATAGTAGCATAAAAACTTGTAATCGTTTACGGCTATTTTTTTACTCCGCAACAAGGCCAAAAGATGGCTCTTTGCCAATTAGAACCGAGAACGATTATGAAAAATTAATGGATATCGAATCCGGAGTGACTGAGAGTGAGCGAAGCAACTAGTTATGATTCAGCCAATATTAAAGTCTTAAAGGGGTTAGATGCAGTACGTAAGCGTCCTGGGATGTATATTGGTGATACAGATGATGGTACGGGTCTTCATCATATGGTGTTTGAGTTAGTCGATAACTCAATTGATGAAGCATTAGGGGGATATTGTGATGAAATTCATATCACTATCCATCCAGATGAAACAGTGTCTGTTAAGGATAATGGCCGCGGTATTCCTGTCGATATTCTTAAAGAAGAAGGCCGCTCTGCAGCAGAAGTTATCTTAACTGTATTACATTCAGGAGGAAAATTTGATAGTTCCTCCTACAAAATTTCAGGTGGATTACACGGTGTCGGTGTTTCCGTCGTGAATGCACTATCAGAAGATCTATTTTTAACCGTGAGATTAAATGGCAAGGTCTATCAGCAACAATATCATCACGGCGATCCTAAAGCTCCCATTGCAATCACTGGCGAAACAACAGAAAAAGGTACTGAGATACGTTTCAAACCAAGCAAAGAAACATTTTCTAACGTGCATTTTAGCTATGATATTTTAGCTAAGCGTTTAAGAGAGCTATCTTTTTTAAATTCCGGTATTCGTATTTATTTGACCGATGAACGAAGTGGAAAAAATGAGATTTTTCAATATGAAGGCGGCATTAAAGCGTTTGTTGAAGACTTAAATCGAAAAAAAACCGCTATTAATAATAAGGTTTTCCATTTTACCGCTGAAAAAGAGCATTGTATTGTAGAAGTAGCTCTGCAATGGAATGACACTTTTAACGAACAGCTATTTGTTTATACAAACAATATTCCTCAAAAAGATGGGGGCACTCATTTAGCTGGCTTTCGCAGCGCTTTAACTCGAGTGATGAATAATTATTTAGAACAAGAAGGCTATTTCAAAAAAACGAAAATTAGCACAACTGGAGATGATTTTAGAGAAGGTTTAACCGCGGTATTATCTGTCAAAATGCCAGATCCAAAATTTTCTTCTCAAACTAAAGATAAATTAGTGTCTTCTGAAATTAAAGCCGTTGTAGAATCTTTAATGGGTGAAAAATTACAAGAATATTTAATGGAATTTCCTCAAGATGCTAAAGCGATTGTTTCAAAGGTAATTGAAGCTGCGAGAGCTCGCGAAGCCGCTCGAAAAGCGCGAGAAATGACACGGAGAAAAGGTGCATTAGATATTGCCGGATTGCCAGGTAAGTTAGCGGATTGTCAAGAAGAAGACCCTGCTCAATGTGAGTTATATTTAGTTGAGGGAGATTCTGCGGGAGGTTCTGCAAAACAAGCACGAAATCGTAAATTCCAAGCCATTTTGCCGCTAAAGGGTAAAATATTAAATGTAGAAAAAGCCCGTTTTGACAAAATGCTGTCATCACAAGAAGTGGTTACTTTAATTACGGCATTAGGTTGTGGTATTGGGCGTGAGGAATATAATCCCGATAAATTACGCTATCATCATATTATTATCATGACTGACGCAGATGTCGATGGTTCACATATTCGTACTTTATTATTAACATTCTTTTATCGACAAATGCCAGAGTTAATTGAGCGAGGTCATATTTATATTGCTCAACCACCTTTATTCAAAGTAAAGAAAGGCAAGCAAGAACAATATATAAAAGATGCTATCGCATTGGATGAATGGCTAATTCAATCTGCTTTGGATGGTGCTTTTTTGACAGTTGATAAAGGATTACCTCCTATTTCGGGATCTTCACTAGAAAAATTAGTCCTGGAATATCAATCCGTTAAAGCCATTATTAATCGATTAGCTAAACGTTATCCTAAAGTATTCTTAAATGCATTAATTGATACTCTCTTAATTAACGAAACAAAATGGTCAAGTTATGAAGCAATGCAAGAAATGGCAGCCCAATTAACAGAAAAATTGAGTATCCATAATACCACCTCTGAACATTATTCCCTTGATACAATAGAAGATTTAGAAAAACACATTTGGCAATTACGCATACATATTTTACATCATGGAGAACAACATAAGATATTGATTAACAATGATTTATTTCTATCTGCGGAATACCGGCAATTGGTTGCTTTGGGTGCGCAATTACACGAATTAATTCGACCAGGCGCTTTTGTCAAAAGAGGCGAAAAACAAATGAGTATTACTTCCTTTGATGAAGCTGTCACCTGGTTAATTGAAGAAGCTAAAAAAGGACAAACGATTCAACGCTATAAAGGATTAGGTGAAATGAATCCCGAACAATTATGGGATACTACTATGAATGTTGAGACACGCCGTATGTTGCAAGTTACCATTGAAGATGCTGTTTCAGCAGATCAAATTTTTACGACATTGATGGGAGATCAAGTGGAACCCAGACGTGCATTTATTGAAGCCAATGCATTAGATGTCGAAAATCTTGATATTTAAATAATGATTCCAAAATAAATAATTTTGATAATATAAAGGTTTACCCGTCCCTTAAATTTCAGGGTGTATAATACTATAGAGTGTTTCTTTTATCTCAATCCATTTGCTTTTCTATGTTGAGGAGCGAAATATGAGTGAAATAAGTGACATATTACATACTGAAGCAACTGATAATAAGGAACAAATGGCATTATTAGAACAATTTGCTGCTGCAACCCGAACAAAAATAATTAGTAGCCAACATGATCTTGATACCAAAGATAAAGTAATGGATGAAATGCTCAATTGGTGTAAAGAGCAGGGAAGCATTATTGTTTTAAAAAGCGCGACTATTCTCTCTTACGAACCCACTTCCCGTACTGTACAGAATTGTAAATCATTAATGCTAAGCAAAGGAATTCACCCTGGTCAAGTCTTTGCTACAACAAAATCACTCATTAGTTTATTAATGGCAAGCGGCCAAGAAGAAGAAATTGCTAAAAAACACAAAGATGAATCTTCATCTTCGTTTAGTGACCAACAACGTCATTTACGGGATTTAGTCTATGAAGCTGTTTTGCAAGGTGTCAGTGATATTCACATCCAAGTTCGTGAAACGTACAGTAAAATTCGTATGCGTCAACATGGAGAATTACATTTATATGCAGAATGGTCTGAAAAATTAGGCCGGGAAATTGCTTCAGTTGCCTTTAATAAAGAAACAGATCATGCAACATCCCATTTTAATCCGATTATTCCCCAAGATGCATCAATGCCTTTAAAAATCCAAGGAAAAGATATTCGACTACGTTTGGCAAGCGTTCCTGCGCACGGCGGATTTGATATGGTCATGCGTGTCTTGGCAACGGGTGAAGAAAAATTAAAATCATTAATCGATTTAGGATATACCAAAAAACAAGTAGAAATCATTCAAATTGCACTGAAACTTCCTTTCGGCGCCATTATTGTGGCAGGCCCAACAGGATCAGGAAAAACAACAACATTAGCCAGTTGTATGGAGATGGTGGAAAGCACCCAAAAACTCTATTCCATTGAAGATCCTGTAGAAAAAGTGGTGGAGCCAGCAACACAAGTACCAGTCAATACAGAAAAACAAGATCGCAGTTTCGCAAGCATGGGCAGAGCTGCTTTACGTATGGATCCCGACGTCATTATTTTGGGAGAAATGCGTGATGAAGATACGGCAAATGTGATGGTTCGCGCATCTATTACTGGACACTTAGTGTTAACGACATTACATACTAACCGGGCAACAGCCATTGTGACTCGACTCGTCGATATGGGCATTTCTCCTGTATTGTTGAGTGATAGCAGTGTATTACGCTGTTTAATTTGTCAACGTCTTATCCCGAAGGTTTGCAAATCCTGTGCGATACCCTTGCGTCAGTCTCCTAAACATCAAGCCGCTATTTCTTCTTGGGAAGAAGTCTTAGGTTCCGATATTATAAATAGCGCATTGGCTCGTGGGCCCGGTTGTCCAATCTGTCATCGTACTGGGGTGAGTGGAAGAACAGTAGTTGCTGAAGTCATTTGGGTAGATGAAACAGGAAGACAATACATTCAAAAATGCGATACGCTTAATTGGGAAAAATATTTAAAACAAAATAATTGGATGGATTTTCATGCGCGTGCCATTCAATTAATTCAGGAAGGTATTTGTGATCCTTTTGATGCTGAGAAAGTTGTCGGCCCTATTAATTCAGCAACAACAGCGACTACTTATAAATATTCATAGAGATGAATAAGCGAGGCGAAGAATGGATATAAGTTCAGATAATTTTAAAAATACATGGGAACAAGTAAGTTTCCTGGTACGACGCCTTCAGTTTGGAATGAAAGCGCAACTTGCATTTTTAGAAGATTTTTATTTATTGATTAATGATGGGATACCCGCTAACCGTGCCATTGAAATGATGGCGCAAGTATCTTCTGGCGTATCACGGGAAGTGGCTTTATCGATTGCTAAGAAAATTTCACAAGGACAAGCCTTGGCGGAAGGAATGCGTTTATGGTTTTCTCCTAATGCAGTGGAAATTATTCGAGTAGGGGAAGAAGGCGGTGCGTTAGTACAAACAGTAAAATCTGCCATTAATACCATGGGTTCAAAAAGTGGTGCGGCTAGTGCATTAATTGGAGCAATGGCTTATCCACTGATGGTGATTACAATTTCTTGCGCTATCATGATTTATTTAAATAGCACTGTTTTCGTTCAATTTAAAGCGATAAAACCAATGGATCAATGGCCTGATGCTGGCATACGGTTGGTTACGTTTGCAACGTTTATACAAGACTGGTGGTGGTTGGTATTGCTTATGATTGTCGCACTGCTTTTTCTTTTTCGTTATCTCATGTCTAATTATATAGGTGATTTGAGACCTAGTTTGGATAAATTACCTCCTTTCAATTTATATCGTCGTTTTGCTGCAGCAAGAGTGCTGGAAACGCTGGGATTACTTGTTGCAAATGGCGTTGTATTTAAAAACGCATTACGCGTTATGCAATATCAAGCGAATCCTTATGTTGGATCACATTTAGTGATGATGGAACATTTGTTAGCGATGGGAAAAGGAAATATTGCTGATGTGCTTTCGACAGGTTTAGTGAGTGAAAATGATATCTTGCGTTTACGAGTCATGGCAGAAGTGAAAGGATTTGAACATGGCTTAATTCGAATGGGTATTAATGGGCAGGAACAAAACCTTAAGATATTAAAATTAATTGCAAAAATAGCGGGTGGAAGTTTATTAACAGTGGGCGGAGTGCTCATTATTATTGTTGTCCAAGGAATTTATTTAACAGGTATGACGATGGGGCAATAAAATGAGACCAGCATATCGGATATCGGGTATGACATTATTAGAAATAATGCTTGTATTTGCCATAATGGCTTCTTTTATATTATTTTCAATAAATCAATATCAGCAATTTAAATTAGAATCATCGTTTATGGATATAAAAACAAATGTAGATGTTTTATTCCAAGCAATGGGACGGTTTTATCAAGGTAATTGTCGCAATTTATCCGACTATTCAGTAGCCACCGAGAAAGGAGTAACTCCTACTATTATTCCCGGGGCTTTAGCGCCCGCGCCAAATGGCCCGCTGGATTATAGTACGCCTAACCTTACTTATCCTATTGATATCGAAACTCAGTTGATATCCTATCTTCCCAATAATTGGCCAACATTCGTTCCAGAAGTTGATACAACAAATGGATATACTGCATCATTTATTTTTTTTAACAATGCTAAAAATGCTTATCAATGCTGGTGGGTTCCCAGTGCTAAAAAAGTCAGTTGTGGGGCAGTGCAGGCTATTGAACCTAATCAACCTAATAAAGTAGCATTTTGGTTAGTGCAAGTATCAGTTAAAATATCGAATGATCTTACAGGAGATAAGACTAAAGTATTTTTAGGAGCAACAGGGGCGAGTTGTGCGTCAAGCAAACCGGATGTTTGTGACGCAAGCGGTACGTTAAATTATTTAATTTGGCAACAATTACCTACAAAATCGGGATCTGCCATTAATTCAGATTTGTGGGTTTCTCAAAGTCAAGAAGTCATGTTTAACCAGCAATATACACATGATGTTATGTATGAAATGGCTACTCCAGATTATTATACATCAAATACTCCTTATACAGATCAATATTATTTATGCGGAAACTAATATGAAATCACAAACGACTACTGATGGGTTTACTTTATTAGAAATGTTACTCGTCATGACAATCATCGCAGGTATTATGCTGGGTATTGCTACCTACTCTCAACAAAAGATGCTTCAGTTAAGAGAAGACCGCACAGTGCTGCAAATACAACAAATTTTAAATGCGGGACTTGCTTTTTATTTGAATAATATGAATTGGCCTTCTTCCCTTGCTCAGCTGCAAGGTGATACAACAAGTACTAATCCCGGAGGATATTTACCAGGACCTAATACGGTTGTAACGATTTCTAACCCCTGGGCTTCAGGTTATATTATTGGAAATAGCGCATCTAGTCCGAGTGCTACCAACGCGGCGCTTTTTGCCGTTTGTACAACAATAAATGCGGGAAAGATTACTCCAAGTGTTGCTGCTATTCTTGCGGCTCGTTTGCCTATGGCGTATGTTGTTAATGGAGATGTCAGTGCGAATTGTGATCCCAGTGCTGGTCTACCCTTACCTACAGCAAGTGCTTGTACTGCAGCTCCTTGCACAGTGATTGCCACCGTTAATATTCCAGGCCAAAATTTAAATAATGCCCGTTCTGTTAATTTTGCAGGGATATATCATCATGGTGCATGCGTTGCTGCACCAAAATGCCCAGCCGGCATGAGTCCACAAATTTTTCTGGCGCCTGTTTCAGTGAGTGGGATGAATAGCTCTACGAGCGAGGTTTTCCCTATCCATAGTTTTACAGCCTATTATTCTTCTTCTGGGTTAGCACCTAATCCGTCTGCCTGCTATTCTACCACCTACTATGAATGGAATAATCCAACGTGCCCTGGTGGAACGGGTGTAGCATCTCCTGGAGATATGTATTGGCGTGTGTGTTTGCAAATCATCACATCAAATGGCCAAGTTGTATATAACTCTTCAACGGCCGTTGCTGCTGCAACCATTCTGGCCATTACTCGTTGTTCGCCGACAGGTGAGGGTAATGAACCTGGTGTTGCGGGATCTACAATTGATGTCTTTGGTTACTAAGATAGATTCTTTGCAGAGGTTTTTTTACCGCTGAGAAATATCGTTACACATTTTAAATAAATCCGATTATACTTATCGATGGCAGCATTGATACGAATCATTTTGATAACGGTTAGTTCATGGAGTATCGCAATGAAGTGCGTCTTTAAAAGATTCAGTGCATTTCTTCTTACTATCCCAACGCTGGTTTTTGCAGGTTGGCAAGTTGCTAAGCCTGAGGCAACTGCACCTAGCGAACCTTTTTTTCAAGCGGGATATCAACAAAATACGTATACCCCTTCTTATGGTACAACAGCGTTTCCTAATCAGTTTGCGAATTTAGGACGACCTGCGACTGTTTATGCCATTAGCGTAAGCGGTTCCCTTAAAGAAAATATTGAACGCATCATGGATCGATATCATTGGAAAGTACTTTGGAAAGTTCCTTATGATTATAATTTTGATGGTCGTGTAACAGGAACAAGTTTACCTAATGTCATGGAAAAGTTATTGCAACCTTTTCCGTTACAAGCCGTGTTATATATGTCTAATCGTACAATGACTATTGTGCCGAGGAAGGTATAATGTTTTATAATCGAATCGTTGTCTTATTTTGTTTAGTGGTATTATTTATATCGGGCTGTAATAACCCCGTCTATAATCAATCAGAAAGTAATATTTATGATGTGAAGCACCGTATTATTACTGCAACTAATATATCTAACCAATCAGGAAAACCTATCCCTTCTTTAGTCGTTAACCAAGGTTTATATGTTGATAAGACGCCGATTGATTTAAGTAAGGCTCCCTCATGGTTAAAAAACCGTATTATTCTTCGAGGGGATGGTTTGCCATTTTCTTATTACAGTAGAACAATAGCAGGTGGTGGCGGACAAAGCATACTGACTCGCTATCAAGTTGGGCTAGATGAATCATCTAAAGTTTCGATGAATTATACAGGTACGGTGAGAGGTGCTTTGGATTTACTAGCAGCTAAAACAGGATATATATATACCATTAATGGTGGTTCTATTTATTGGCAAGCATATATCACTAAAACATTTGATATTGCATTTATGCCAGGTTCATCTGATTATATGATGGGTAAAGCATCGGGTGGTTCAGGCACTTCTGCAAGCAGTTCTTCTGCTAGCACCGGCAATACAGTACAAGCAATGATAGATGATAGTGCTTCAGCACAATATAGCAATTTAAAAGGTACATTATCTGTTTGGAAAGATTTATCAACCACTATTAAAGAATTATTATCCCCCAATGGAACCGTTATTGTTTCAGAATCAACGACAACTGTTACAGTCAGAGATCGACCGACAAATGTGCAATTAGTGGGTCAATATATTTCTAATTTAAATTCTCATCTTTCTCGTCAAGTGTTGGTCAAAGTACAAGTGCTTGATATTACGTTAAGCAGTGATTTTGTTTGGGGCATCAATTGGAATGCTATAAAGCAAACGCTAGGCCAACAATTTTTATTGACGGCGAATGAAGGAACCCCTGTTAGTATTCAAGCACTGTCTGGCGCAGATAGTATTCCAGTAGTCGGAACAAAGAATAATTTAGGTAGCAGTACAGGTGTTCAAGCATTAATTAATGCTCTTACTCAACAAGGAAGAGTTTCTGTCGTTACTGAGCCTCGTGTCGTTTGTCTAAATAATCAAGTGTCTGTCATTCGTATTGTTAACCAAGAAGGTTATTTAGCGAGTGTGCAAAATACCACAGTGGCAGGTGCATCCGGCGGTGGGTCAGCAGGAACGATTACCTCTCAATTGACTCCTGGTGCATTAATCACTGGTTTAACATTGTATGTTCTTCCTAAAGTGATGGGTCATAAAGTTTTTTTACAAGTGAATGCTGACTTATCTACGAAAGTAAGTATTCAATCCATATCATCTGCGACGGGTGGCTTACCTTCAAGCAATTCGACAACCCCTGGATCTATTATCCAAGTTCCAAACTTTACCCAAAAACAATTTAATCAACGTAGCGTCATTGGGTCAGGCGATACATTGATTATCTCTGGTTATCGACAATTAAGTAATACCGCTAATGCTATGCAATTATTAAATTCTCAAGCTTTAGGAGGAAAAGGAGCGCAAGAAAGAGAAGTTGAAACCATTGTCCTCATTACCCCTATTATATTGGATGGATTGGTATAGATGCCTTATATAACTCGTGATGATGGTGAGCGTTTTGTTATCCCATCTTATCGTGATACGTTAAGAGCAGCAAAGCCTGGTCTCTTGAAAAGAGAGATTATGCTATTAGCCACTAATTATGGTGACTATGCGACCCTTCAAAAGAAAGGTAAAAACGAGTTTGAAGTTGCTTTTTCTACTGAATCAGGTTATTTACTTGGTGAAACAGTATGGGCACATTTTAATCGCCCTCGCGATTTAGTCTATTGCGAGGCAATACCCAATACAACAGATGCCATCCTTGTTATTGTAAAAGGAAGTAGTGTTTATTTAGATGGCAGCTTTCCCATTGATAGTATTGCAGAAGAATTAGTGATATTTAAAACACAACAAAATGAATTTGATGTGTATATTTATGGTAATGTTCCTATTAGCCAAACGCCGGAAGAAAATAAATTTTCTTTTGATACGAACTCCGTGCATTCTTTTTCAATACTTGAAACGCCTATATTCCAAACGTTACCCATTATAAAAGCATTTGAACTCCAATTAGTTGATGCCATATTAAAACGCCAAGGTATAGGTGTTTTTCCAACGAAGTATTTAGCGATTGGAATATTAGCGTTGATCCTTGGCTGGTTTGGATGGAGTATGCTTAGCACGCAACAAGTCACCTTACCTACTTCTATTATCAGCGTTGTTAATCCTTATCAATTATATATTTCAGCATTAACTTCGCCCAGCGCAGATCAGCAAGTACAAGCGGTAGTAGATCAAATTGTCTTATTAAATACCATTCCTGGATGGTCTACTAAAGACATTAACTATACGGGCAACACAATAGTAGCAACAGTTGAGTCAAATGGCGCATTGTTAAAAACATTATCTAAGTGGGCTAATGATAATAATGCTGATATGCAAATAGAACCGCAAGCAGTCTTTGTCACGCTAAAACTAAATTTGGAAAATCGAAGCCCACCTCAATTTATTTACTCTACAAACAAGGTTATTGAGCGGTTAATTGACCGACTCTATTTTGTTATTCCAGGAAATACTATATCAATGAAATCAACGGAAAATAAAGGACAATATACTCAAATTAGTCTTAGTCTTTCATTTTCAGATATTTCATTAGCTTCGTTAACTGCTATCGGCCAACGATTAAAGAATTTGCCGTTGGTATTGTCAGCAGCTAAAATAACGGTAAATAATAATACGTTGTCGGGTTCACTCGATCTTATTGTATTAGGGAAATAAGCTATGACATCAGAAAAAAATGTGAAAAATGTTTTACAGAACATGCCTACAAAACAAAAAATTACCATTCTTATTTTTATAGTTGTTTTACTCATTATTATTTGGCAAGTGATGGGATTAATGGGAGGTAGCTCAACGCCTGCTCCAGCAGCTATTACACCATCATCTGCACCAGTAATGAGCGCTACTGCTCCAGGCTCAACAGGCCCAGCGGCGGCAAAAGCAGGATCTCCTACGGCTACAAAACCAAGCGATATGCAAATGTTGCAATCAGCGACTCACGATTCTGCTCCGAATGCACCCACAGAAGCATCTTTACCAAAAGATGAATTTTCCTCTGAACAGGACAAAGCAGAAAAAACTTACTTAAAACAAATAAGCGACTTAGAAAATTTAAAAATTGAACGTCAAATTGAAGAGCAAAATCAGGCAATCGCAGCCGCTAAATTAGCAACCGCTACCGCTGAAAAAAGTACCGCAGAACTTTTAACAAAACCCACTCCTGCTGCTGTTTCTGAGACGGCTTATGCTAACCAGTTAGTCAACCCAACCCGATCTGGAACGACGGTTGGCGAAGAAATCCCTGCACAGGTCAAATCACAAGCCCCTGTTTCAGAAGCAGTGCCCGACGTGGCGTATAATGTTATTTCTGTCTCATTTCAATTCAATAAATGGACTGCCGTCATAGGAGCCCAATCAAAGTTATACAATGTATCCGTGGGAGATATATTGCCTTTAGATGGTTCTGTGGTCACTTCTATTAATAAAAACGGTGTAGTATTAAAGAAGGATAAAAAAACAAGAAAAATTAGCTTGATTTCAGCAATATAAGAGCAAATTTAGAACATAACACGCTTCGCGCGAGCTTGCCCTAATCTTCGCTCAATTGAGTCCTTAAAAATGGAAATTCCTATATATTCAAGATAAGACATGCTTTATCCTAAACCAACATGATTAGGCGTGAATCACCCGGCTTGTTAGCTATTGCTAAATATCAATAATCCCTGTAAATACAGAAGTAGCAGGCCCTGTCATTAACACAGAATTCTGATCGCCTTGCCATTCAATAAGCAATTCTCCATAGGTGAGTTCCACTCTCACTACAGAATCTAGCCAACCATTTTTAATACCGGCTACGACCGCAGCACAGGCATTACTACCACAGGCAAATGTTTCACCTGAACCACGCTCAAAAGTACGCAAACGAATATGTTGGCGATTAATAACCTCGATAAAACCAGAATTAGTACCAGCAGGAAATGCAGGATGCACCGCCATTTTTGCACCTATTTCAGCAACAGGATATTCTTTTAACGAAGGAACCTGCACAATCGCATGTGGATTCCCCATCGATAAAACAGTCAATTGATCAGGACTAACATCCGTCAATTCATAAATATTAGAACTTTTTTCAATGAGAAAAGGAATATCGGCAGGTTCAAATATAGGCATACCCATGCTTACTTGAATATTGTCATAATCCTTTATCAAAATATGTGAAATACCAGCCTTTGTTTCAAATGATATGGATTTAGATTGAATGAATTGTTCTTCATGAACAAACCGTGCAACACAACGTATACCATTTCCACATTGTTCCGCTTCAGAGCCATCTGCATTAAAAATTCGACATCCAAAATCAGCGTGACGAGATGTTTCAATGAGTAATAATTGATCGCATCCAATACCCATATGTCGATTAGCCAAATGTTGTATTAACGGTTTCTCAAATAAAATAGCTTGAGTCATTGTATTCATCACAACAAAATCATTTCCCAACGCATGCATTTTGTGAAAAGAAAGGGCTTGAGGCATTTTATGTTTTTCCTGAGATATGAGTAGGTTGAGAAGAAGAATCAGTGGGTAAATATAAATGTCCCGACTGACCACAACTTGTTAGAATACAGCAATTTATTGCACTAACGATACAAAATAAAATAATACGATATTTCATTAAAAATCCTAAAAATGGAGAGAATTGCAAAATTATTTAAAAAATAAAGATTGGTATCGCTAATTCCTCAACGTTGTAAATTTTTATAATGCTGAATTAATCCGTAAGTAGAAGAATCAAATGCATTTGGTGCTAACGAGTTTCCCCGTAACTGTTTAAGGATATTAGGTAATAACTGTTTTCCCAGCTCTACACCCCATTGATCAAAAGAATTAATACCCCAAATAGCACCTTGAACAAATGTTTTGTGCTCATACAAGGCCAATAACATACCCAGATTGTAAGGTGTCATTTTATTTAAAAATAATATATTACTAGGTCGATTACCTGGAATGATTTTATGTAAAGCAAGCCATTCACTCTCTTCTTTAGAATATCCTTCGAGTTGTAATTCATTGACTGTTTCTTCAAAGGTTTTGCCATACATTAATGCTTGAGCTTGGCTTAAACCACTACTGATTAAAATATCATGATGTGAAGAAAAATCGTCGTAGTTATTTTTTCCAATAAGAATAAAATCGACAGGAATTAAATGTTGCCCCTGATGTAATAGTTGATGAAAAGCATGTTGTCCATTACAACCTTGTTCACCTAATAAAACCGGGCCTGTTAAAAAATCAATAATATGGCCTTGTTGAGAAATATATTTCCCATTACTTTCCATATCAAGTTGTTGGAGGTAAGCCCGTAAATAGTGCAAATGATGTGAATAAGGAATAATAGCATGGTGAGAAGCCCCAAAAAAATTAATATACCAAATTCCTAAAAGAGCTAATATAACAGGCATATTTTGCGAAAAATCGGTATGCTGAAAATGCTCATCCATGGCATGTGCGCCTTCAAGAAAATCTAAGAAAGCGTCCATCCCAATCATCAAAGCGAGTGGCATACCAATGGCCGACCAAATGGAGTACCGTCCACCGACCCATTCCCATAAAGGAAATATATTTTCTGTTGGAATGCCAAATGCGATGGCAGCCGTTTCTGCCATGGTGACTGCTATAAAATGCTGTGCTACGGCATCGTGACCTAGTTTTTTTTGTAGCCAGGTTCGTAAAGTAGTTGCATGAGTCATCGTTTCCAGTGTTCCAAACGATTTAGATGAAATAATAAATAAAGTGGTTTCAGGATGAATGCGTTTAAGTGTTTCCTGCAAATGAGCATCATCAATATTAGAAATAAAATGACACGTTAAGTCATGAACAGAGTAGTCCATAAGAGCATGGGTCGCCATTTGTGGGCCTAAATGCGATCCTCCGATCCCAATATTAACAATGGTTTGTATCGCTTTGCCAGTGGCCCCCACCCACGTTTTATCATGCACTTGCTGAATAAAAGCGCGCATTTTTTCAAGGACAGAATGGATTTCTGGGATGATGTTTTTCTCATTTTGTATCACCGTTTTTGATGTTGGCGAGCGAAGAGCAGTATGTAAAGCAGCTCGCTTTTCAGAGAGATTTATTATTTTGCCAAGAAATAAACTGTCTATTTTTTCTTTTAAACCACTAGCAGAAGCAAGATGAATGAGCAAAGGCAATGTTTCATCTATTATTCTGTTTTTTGAGTAATCTAATAACAATTCATTGAAAGATAAAGAAAATTTTTCAAAACGCAAGGGGTCATTTTGGAACCAATCACGCATATGTTGGGCAGAAATAATTTTTTGATGTTTTATCAATGATTGCCATGTAGGCAGCTGAGTGATGTTTTCCATAGAAGATTTTTTGCTCTGAAATCATACAAAATCACAGTGGATATACTTTGCCTCGGCACCCTTTGTGCTTTTTAGCATTTCATCCGCAGGCTATCTTTACGTGTTCCA
>Ga0207083_1032_pt1 | contig 28461 bp, 21 predicted proteins | sample Alteio_BWMinHeat_57_FD_153516 | JGI IMG/M metagenome (GOLD analysis project Ga0207083, IMG submission 153516) | Enriched cells from forest soil in Barre Woods Harvard Forest LTER site, Petersham, Massachusetts, United States -... | ecosystem: Environmental > Terrestrial > Soil > Temperate forest >... | reverse complement strand
GTGGCAACCAATGTGCTTTTGCGACAGGCCATCGTATTTGCTCTTCATGTCGTTCATCGCATTGACAATTTGAATGCCGGTTTCATTTTGCATCAAGCGAAGTGATACGTCGTGGGCAATGGCATAATTACTGGTCACCGCGGCCTGAAGAGCGGTCATGCTTGCAGGATCTCCGGGATAAATGATTTCAGCTGCTTGTCCGAGATCATCGAGTAGCTTCTGATTCAAGGTGCGGGTTGCTTCCAATCCTTCTGAATCATGTGCGGCAACCGCATCTTGAAGGCCTCGCATCACTCGCGCAAACTCAGCTTCGAGCTGTGGTCCGATTTCAATCAATGGAATATAAGACCCATGAATTTTGGAGAGTTCTCTTTCGACTCTATTCTCAATTAAAATATTTGCCGCGATGATCACGACGAAACCGATGGTAGTTCCGGCTACCATGATCGATAACTTTGTGCGAAATTTTAGCGGCACCGGATCAAGGTGCAACATTCTTTTTTTATTTGGGTTAGCAGAAATGGATAGGTGAACTATGAAAGAAAAAACAATCTTGTTGGTCGAAGACAATAGCGGTGACGAGGCACTGACCAAGCGCGCTTTTACGAAGGCCCGGATCAAGAATGAATTGGTGGTAGTGAGAGATGGTGCCGCGGCACTGGATTATCTTTTATGCGCCGGTGAGTACGCCACTCGTGACCCAAATAAAATGCCACAAGTAGTGCTTTTGGATTTGAAGCTTCCAAAAATAGACGGGCTTGAAGTATTGAAAAGACTCCGAGCCGATGAGCGAACCAGATTATTGCCGGTCATCATCCTGACCTCGAGCAAGGAAGAAGAAGATGTGGTTGCCGGTTATCAGGGGGGAGCAAACAGCTACATTGTGAAACCGATCAATGCCCAGAATTTTACGGATTGCATTCAGCAGTTGGGTTTGTACTGGCTGGTGTTGAATGAGTCACTGCCACGGTAAGATAACACCGTAAGAAGTATTAATTGAGAAAAGGAAAAGTTATGATGAATCGTTTTATGAATCAGGTGATGCGTGTTGGGTTAGCGGGTCTTGTTATTTGTTTATCTATTTATTTATCTATTTATTTATCTATTTATTTATCCATGCAGAATGCGTCAGCTGAGACTACGGGTGTGAGTACCTCCGCCCAAAGTCCACCGGATCTGGTCTGGCATGGATTTATCAGCCAAGGTTTCATCAAAACCGGGACCAACAATTACCTGTCTAATTCACAAGAGGGTTCTTTTGATTTTACCGAGGTTGGACTCAATGTCACCAAGTCGTTGAGTGACAATATCGATATCGGGGCCCAGCTTTTTTCACGGAAATTCGGGCCGAATGAAAATTTCAACGTCAAGTTTGATTGGTTCTATGCCAACTATCAACATAGCAACTGGCTGAAAATCAAAGCCGGCCGAATCAAGATCCCATTTGGATTGTATAATGAAATGAGTGATATCGATTCGGCACGAGTTCCCATTTTATTGCCGCAATCCGTTTATCCGAGTCAGAGCCGCAATTTTCTTTTAGCTCAGAATGGTGCCCAGGTTTACGGCTTCATTGACCTCGGAAAAGGCGGATCATTGGATTATCATCTTTACGCCGGTTCCATCAATATCGATCTACCGCCGGTGACTAGCACCGCGATGATCATCACTCAGATCGATGTTCCCCATATTTTAGGAGGGCGCTTACTTTGGGAAACTCCTTTGGAAGGATTTAAAACTGCGTTTACCCTTCAAAATTTGGATCTGGACATCAACCTCACTCAGCTCGGAACACCGGTCAAGGCCGACCTTCCAGTAGTCCAGACAGTGTTTTCGGCTGAATACACGCTCCGCCGCTTATTGCTCGCTTCCGAGTATCAACGTCAATATGTGGAAATCACGAGCACTCCCGCAACTTTCAATTCGAGGACCAACGGAGAGCAGTATTACGTTTTAGCGAACTATCAACTCACGGATGCTTTTGCTCCGGGGATTTATTATTCCGTGTCTACCCCGGATGTCGGGAATATGGTCGGGCGGGAGAGGCATCAAAATGATTTTGCGTTTTATTGCCGATACGATTTCAATCCGAATTGGCTCATCAAACTCGAGGGGCATTTGATGGATGGTACGGCCAGCTTAAAGACGGAGCTTAATGACAATGCGCCGCTTTCCTCCCTGCATGAAAACTGGCAAGTCGTGATGCTTAAAACCACAGCGTTCTTTTGATTGATGGAGAATTAAAATGAAAGCTAAATACATAGTTTTTGGTATAGGGTTCTTCCTGGTCGGAGTCATCTCGGCTCCACAGGCACGAGCAGATGCGCTCAGGATCATCGTCAATTCGCAGAATCGGACGAAGGAGTTAAGTCGAAAGTTCCTGGCGGACGCATTTTTGAAAAAAATCACCTTCTGGGAACAGGGTGATCTGATTGTTCCGGTCGACCAGGACTCGGAATCGGACACGCGGAAAGACTTTTCAGAGGAAATCCTCAAGAAGCCAGTCGCTGCCGTCAGGAGTTATTGGCAACAGATGATCTTTTCGGGCCAGTCAATCCCACCAGTGGAGTTTGATACTGAAGAGCAGGTGGTTCGATATGTCGGGTCGCACGCGAACGCGGTGGCTTATGTCTCGAACAAGGTCGCCTTAGGGTCGAAAGTGAAGATCATTACGTTAAAATAGCCTGAATTTACGAAAATCAGTGAATTTGCCTATGGTCGTCGTTGATATTTTTTAAACAATAATTATAGAATATTTTTGTCTCTGTTTACTTTTATCAGGTGTATAATAAAGGTAAATGAGGTGCCCCATGGAAGGTCACAGTCACGTAAATGTATTAATCATTGAAGATGATTTGGAATTGTCTTCGGTGATCGATCGAATCATCAGATGCATCGACCCGTCGATTACCGTCGACTGGTGCACGAGTGCCGAAGAGGCAATCGGTCAATTAGCCGGCTCAGTTGATGTGGGGCAGAGGCCGCCCTATCAATTGATCGTGAGTGATGTGTTTTTAGATGGTGAGAAAAATGGCATGGATTTCCTATCTTATTGCCACCAACACAAACTGAATCTTCAGATTCTCATGATGTCCTCTACCGAACGGCACAAACTTTTTTTAGGTAATGTGGATAGCAACTATGCATTTTTTATCCAAAAGCCTTTTTCCATTCACGAGTGCCGTCTTCTGATACAAAACCTTCTTTTTCCAGAGAACAAACTGAGGGACTCCTGATATGACACCACAAATGAGAGAACTGTTTTTAAAAGAACTTGAACTCAACGGAGTAAACTTGACTCAACCCTCTTGGATGTCTTCCGAGGAAGTGATCCGCGAAATATCGGAGGCTTTGATGCCGGAAATCCATGAAGGGAAGGTCTCTTCTTTTGGAGCGATTTTTGCCGAAAGCTTGAGCGACTATGATCAATACGAGCGCATTGAGCTAGCAATGGATCAAGTCGAGACGGCGCGCTTACTTGCGGATGGAGTTGAATGGTTTATTTTTTTTTCATCAGGATCAATTCAAGGGTCTGATTCGTTCCAATGTTTCTGTTCAAAATGATCTGACGCTGATTCGGATCTTCGGACCATCTGGGGGTACGATCGTGCAGAGAAACTCTCTGGGTGAAACCCGTTTTTTCCAGGGTGAGTCCCTCATCATTCATGAAAATCGGCGCTGGATGACCAAGCCCAGTATCAAGGAAGCTGTGTGGAGAATCTCAAAGTGCATCCCGGACATTGATAAGAGAGTGCTCAGCCGAATTCTTGAATTTTCATTTTATGTTCTTTCTCCGACCTCGGGTCTAGGTGCGATCATGGTGTGGCTGCTGAAGGACCAGACACCGAAAGACCAAAACTTGCAGGACTTCGGGCTATCGATCATGGAAGAGTCTCACATGAGCATGATCAAGCATCTGTTTGGCCAAACCGATGGTGCGACTTATTTGACCAGTGACGGACGGCTCCTGAATGCAGGGATTCATCTTAAGGTTTCAGATGTGAGTCGTAAAATCATTCAAGCATTTAAGGGAACACGTCACACGAATTCAATCCGTTTTTCCTACGACCTCGATGATGCAATCGTGGTGACCGTTTCGGAAGATGGTCCGGTCACGATCTTCTTTCAAGGGGTCAACATCGCCGATCTTCAGATGCATTCGGTATACCAGCAAACCAGAGACCTTCGTGTTGAACAAAATACAAACCTGGTTAAGGTCAACACATTTGAAATTACTTGTAGCCATTGTCATAAGCCTTCTCTAGTGGATGAAATCACCATCGACGGGCAAAACAGAGTGCATTCAATTTATTGCACTACCTGTAAGGCTGAGCTTTATACATCGGAATGTTTTTCCGTCGAATCCAGGCCCTTCAAAAGATTGGCTCAAGCTTCGTGAGGTGGAAAAATCCCCAGACCACATTTACATGGTACTGGGGTTTGAGTTTTAATAGAGATTTTAGATGCTCTAGTTCTTATTTTTAGGATGGTACCAGCATTCAGGCCGGTATCCGAGTTTATCGCCCTTTTCTTCAGCACAAGCTCCAGTGATCGCATCTTTAGTTCCAAAGTTTTCGGTAAATGAAACTCCACAGACTGAACCACTGAAATAAGTGTCAAGACGACATTGAGCTGCCGGATGAGCATCGTTAGTGGTGCTCACTTGGGAAGAGTCAGGCGTATTGAATGCTGGCTTGTTATTGGAGGTCAGATTGCCATTAGACAAATCCCAGAGAAGGGTAGCCAGAGTCATACCAGCCATTGAGCTACGTTCGCAAAGATCGATCTCCTTTTGGGATTTGTGTTGGTCAGAACACTGATTCTTCACAATTGTTGGAACATTCAAATTTGCGACAACAGCGGAATTGTCAGCATTTTCAAACACACGACGGAAACACTTCATGGTTGCGAAATAATCTGCTTGTCCTTCGTTGGCAGCCCATTGGCTGCTTCCACCACTTGAAAACAGTGGATATCCGCCGAGATGGTGGCCTGTTTCGTGACACATCACCAGAGCGAACCCGTCTTCGTTAATGTCTTGGTGACGAGCAAGTCCGCCGTACATATTCAGAATCCAAGTTTTACCTTGTCGCTGCGCTGATGCATTTACAGTTCCATCAGTCCATAGACGATTCACCTTCAATGTTCCGCCTAATTGCTTCATGATTGGCTCATAAAAAGAAGATACATTGTCGATCACTCTGTTGAAAGTCGCCTCGTCGATTCCGCCGTTCAGATTTGCTCCGACTGGAATGTTCAATTTGTTTTCAGGAATGAAGTGACAGTTTGCATCTGTCTTTTTCATTTTAAGTGCGTTTGCGTTTGTTGAAGCGATAGCAAGAAGTGCTATCGCTAGTCCGATATTTAATGCTTTCATAAGTTCCCCCCATGGATACTCCATTTTCCCGCAATTCATTTTGCAGAAACTCCCCCAATATAGAGTGGATAAAGGGTCTCACTTTCATTTTACTTTTCAAGTCTAAACGCAAATGGTTTGCACTTTTTAATGACGCAGCGTGAGAGCTTGAGGCTAGCTCACTTCTTCAATTACCAGATGTTGGATTTCAAACTCCTGATGAAGTAGATCGCGATAGTATTGTGATCCACGCGGTGGATTGCTACTCACGACGAGTTCACATGCAATAGCCTTAGGAGCTACACGCCAGGCATGAAAGTCGATAATTTTGATTTCACCAATTTCGATAATCGCTCGGAGTTTCTTGGTATCAATTACTTTTGAGTGCCCATCTAAAAGTTCAAAGCCAGTTTGTTTACAGAGTTGAAATGCCCAGCTGAAAATGACAATTGATCCAAGGATACCGATTGCAGGGTCGAGCCATAAGTAAGCAAATTTTTGAGCAAATAAGAGGGCGAGAATTGCCAAGACTGATACGAAAGCGTCTGCGATCACGTGGATGAATGCGCTTCTCAAATTTAAGTCATGAACTGGGTGTTCATGTTGATGTTCTTCATCGTGGTGATGCTCGTGACTATGATCATCGTGATGTTCATGATGATCATGAACATGATGGGCATGTCGATCATTCAGAATTAATGCACTTACGATGTTAACGATCAGACCAATGCTTGCCACAAAAATCGCTTCGTTGAAATTGATTGCCATTGGAGCTAAAAGTCTCTGAACCGATTCAAAGACCATGAGAAGAGCTACCACAGTAAGGATAATGGCACTCGTATAGCCACCAAGTGGGATGAGCTTTCCTGCACCAAAAGAGAAACGCTTACTCATCATTGGATGACGGGCTAATCGGTATGCTAGAAATGCGATGCCAAGCGCGCCTGCATGGGAGGCCATGTGCCAGCCATCGGCAAATAGAGCCATTGAGTTGGTATAGTATCCAGTAATGATTTCAGTAACCATCATCGCTGAGGTAATGATCAAAACCAAAAAAGTTTTTTTCTCGTTTTTCTTTAGCTGTAAGTCTTCTGCCAAATGATTTTGGCTATCTTTGCAATATATTTCCATACTATTTTACCTCAAATAAAATTCTAAGCTTAACTTTGGCATTGACGGCTTGATGATCGGATTCTGCCGGATAGAACTTCCATCGACGCGCAGTAGAGAGTGCAATCTGATCGAGTTCGTCGTTCCCGCTGGAAACAAGTAGTCTCGGCGAGGATTCACCACTTGATTGAACCGTAAACTCTATCACCACTTTACTATTAATATCTTGGCTCCTTAAGTAGTCTGGAATAACCGGTGAAGGAGATTCAATCAGGATTGGGCCATGAGTTGCTGATAGGGGTTTTCCTTTCTCAACCTGATTTGAGGTTGGAGCGGACAAACTTTTTGCATTCGGATTAACTTTTGTTGAGTTGCTTTTTGAAATGGTTTCTTCAGGAACGCTACTGGCACTCGCTGCAATCAGTTTTGGCTGTTCTTCAGGGAGTGTGATCACTTCTGCTTCAATCGCCTCCGTGGTCGGGTGTGAATCGCCTAGTGAGAGATGGAAATGAATTCCCGAAATAGAGAGTAAGCCAAACTCAACTGCAATCGCTAAGAGAGCACTGATGATCAGAATGTTTGGTTGGTCTTTTTGATACGAAGTCATTTTACTTCTTCATTCTTTCAAATTGGGAGAGTAGGGCAAATTTTCTGACTCCAATTTTCTTCGCTTCATCCATAGCTGACATGACCAGCCCGTAATTGACTCCTTGATCTGCATTGATGACGACAGTCTCATCGGGTGTGTCTCTCATCGCATGTGCGAGGGTTTCCGAGAGACTGTCCAAAGTAATTTTGTTTTTATTCAGATAAATATCGCCAGTTTTCTCGATGGTCACTGTGATTTTCTGGGGGATCGAATTGGGATTCGATGCGGTTTTTGGAAGGTTAACGGGAACACTATTGAATTTTTCATGAGCTAAGGATGAGATCATGAAAAAAACGAGTAAAAAGAAAATCACGTCGATCATTGGTATGATCTCGATGCGAGCCTTCTTTAGTGGTTTCCGTTCAATTTTCATTTTTTCAACTTTGCCTCGATGACCAGATTTGCTGTATCTTCAATAGTTTGGACATAATCTCTTACCAAGGCATTGAAATAATTATAAGCGAGCAAGCATACGAGAGCGATCATGAGTCCGGTTGCTGTAGCGATCAGTGCTTCGGCGACGCCACCTGTGATTGCATTTGGTTCGTTCACACCTTTTTCTGACAAAATTTGGAATGATGCCATCATTCCAGTAATGGTGCCGAGTAATCCCATCAATGGTGCGGCGGTGATGACGGTATCTAAAATCTGTAAACGTTTTTCAAGACGAGGAATCCATCTTTGAGCTTCGTCTTTCATACGTCTTTCGATTTCATCGAGAGATGAATTAAAATAGGTGAGTCCTTCGTTGAGCACAGACGTAATCGGAGTATCAGCAGTTTGGACAAGATTTTTTAAAGCTTGGAAGTTGCCACTATCCAAAGCCGAACGAATTTGTAAAAATGATGCATGGGACAAATGATATTTTTTCTTAAGAAGATAGAGCCGTTCGAATATTACCGTCAGTGCTACAAAGGCCGAGAGTAAAAGAGGAATCATCATAAAGCCACCGTGATTAATCCACTCTACAATTGAAGTCAGTATTTGCATTTTCTTCTCCAAGATATTGATAAGATATAAGGATAGGCTTCTAGAACGCGCAAATCAATCGCATTATTATTGCAAATGATTTGCATGTGGATTACACCTGTCAGTATGGAACACGTAAAAAGACTTCTCATTGTTTGCGCTATTTTTTTGACAACGCCGGTTTTTGCTGGAACTTCAGGCTCAATTTCGGGTTCAGTCTCGGATGAACAAGGTATTTCAGTGGGTGGCGCTCAGATTCAGATACTGAGTCATGATCAAAAAGTAGCTCGTCGGGTTACCTCAGGAGGCGCAGGGGATTTTGAAGTGTTTCCTCTCGATTTTGGTGATTATACAGTGCAGATTGATGCCCAAGGATTTGCCCCTTTTAAAACAGAGATCCATATCGCGTCAGGTGTTGCGGCTCAGTTACAAGCAAAGTTGGTTTCTTCCCAGACTAAAGAGAAAGAAATGACGATTGAGGTGAAGGCAAAAAAGAATTTGGTGAGTGGCGCGGCTCCGAGCAGCACTCGTGAAGTTAATAAAGAGATGATTCAGAGCCTTCCTCAAGGTGACGATATTAAACTACCAAAACTTTTAGCCACTACAACCCCTGGAATTGTGTCTGGCCCGTTTGGACAGAGTTTTATTCGGGGAAATCATGCGAATATTCAATACCAGATCGACGGAGTACAATTGCCCGATTCGCCATCCAGTACCTTCGGTCAAGCATTTAGTCCGAGAAATATTGATCATATGGAAGTCATCACTGGTGGGATTCCCTCTGAGTATGGAGAGCGCCTCGCAGCTGTCGTCAACATCGTCACTAAGACAGGTTCGGAAACTCCGGGTGGGAGCGCTGGAATTGGATATGGAACTTACAATACATTAACTCCACAAGCAAATTACAGTGGTTCAAATAGTGCGGGGGATTTTCATTATTATCTATCCGGTGCCTACACTCAATCCGATCGAGGTTTGGATACTCCACAGCCTTCAAGCTCTTCAAATGTCAAGCAGGGTGGGAAAGATGCGATCCATGATAAAAGTAATTCAAACGATGAGTTTGTAAAATTAGACTGGCAGCTAGCGAACTCGGATAAACTCACTGTTATTGTTTATAACTCATATAATTTTTTCCAGATTCCGAATTTCCCTTCAACATTTTTATCGAGTGATCCTATCTACAGCAACCCGGATCAATGGGGAAATAGCTGGTCGACTTTTGTTCCCTCGACCACGAACGATAGTCAGTCTGAAAATAATGCCTACATTCAGGCCGTGTGGAAGCACACGATTGATTCACACTCCTTTTTACAATTGGCCCCGTACTATAAGTTTTCTAACATTAAAGTGAGTAATGATCCCACGAACGATCTTTTTGGGGCGGTCAACAATTTAGGTAGCTCTTCAAGTCTTGCCATGAATCGAAATACGAACAACTTTGGCATGAAAGGCGATTATTCGAATCGTTTGGATGATCGGAACTTATTAAAATCCGGTTTTCAAATTCAAACTTCGAAATCCACTGGGACAGTTTCTGTGATCTCTCAACCTTCTGGTGGTGCAGCAGTTTCTAGCTCGGATAATAATCCTGACACTGGTTACTTTGAGAGTGTTTATATTCAGGACGATTTCACGATTACCAAGCCGCTGACATTGAACGCCGGCGTACGTGCGGACGCAACCCAATTCAATTTTTCGGATATCTCGACGAGTGACTCTTGGATTCAGCCGCGTATTGGGCTGAGTTATCTCGTGACTGAAACAACCAAGATCCATGCGTTCTATGGTCTTCTCTTTCAACCAGCTCCGGTGGAAAATCTAAGAGATACTTTCATCACAACTGGAGCGGGAAGTGCGCTAGCCCCATATGATATTAAGGCAGAGAAAGATAACTATTTTGAAGTAGGAGTCACTCAACAAATTGGTGAGCACGTTCTGAATTTAAATAGCTATTACAAAAGCGCAAAGAATATGCTGGATGATGCTCAACTTCTCAATACCTCGATTGCACAACCTTATAATTTTTCAACTGGGTATGCCTACGGAGTCGAGTTTTCTCTCAACGGAAAAATTTCTGAGGAATGGTCGGATTACTTCAACTACTCTTACGAAGTTGCTAAAGGAAAAGGGGTCAGCGGAGGCTTGTTTACGGGGATTTCTCCGATACCTGACTATCAATTTTTGGATCACGTGCAAATTCATACTGCAAACGCCGGGGTAACTTATAAGACTGATCGCTGGTGGTGGACCGGACAAGGCCTCTTCGGAAGTGGTTTGCGTACTGGTAGCAACAATACTATGGCTCTGCCTGGGCATTTTACAGTTGATACTAGTGTCGGCTATGATTTTAGCGGGGCTTCTTGGTGGTCAAAATCCAAACTCTCTTTAGACATCATTAATGCTTTCGATAATGTTTACCCGATCACGATTGCGAATGGATTTAACGGGTCACATTATGCGCCGGGAAGGGAGTTCTTCGTCAGGTTGTCAAAGCAGATTTAGAGAATGATCAAGCAGCGGAGTCTTTGCAATCTGGGCATACGCCGAAAAATTCAAGCATGTGATGAACTTTTGTGAATCCACGTTTTTTTGCAAATTGGTCAAGTTGATCTTCAATTTCACATTTTTCCACGATCTCAACTTTTTTGCATTCCATGCAGATGAGATGATGATGGTGTCGTTCTTCTCCACCAAGTTCATATCGAGTGAAGCCGTCTCCGAATTCGCATTTTCTGAGTAGGTTTGCCTGTTCAAGGCTGGTCAGACAACGGTAGACGGTCGCAAGATCACAAGTGGCTCGAATAAACTTTTTGTGAATTTCTTCGACCGTGAACGGTCCGTGATTTTCGAAAAGTCCTTCGATGATCATCTTCCGTGGGCCAGTCATTCTTAAATGTTTCTTTTTAAGTTCTTGAAACAGAGCGTCTAGGCTTTTAGCCGTTTTGTCCTTTGAAGCTTTCTTCTTGGTCATCATTTTGAGCTTATCTGAACTCGAAAAAAAATGCTTTATAAAACAAATACATGCAATTGATGTGCAAGAGCGAATGAAGTGCTATTACGAATGATTTGCATTAAATTAAAAAATTTGTCCTATACTGACGATATAGAGAATAGGAACCAAAGATGAGTCTAATCCTTAAAACTACCATCATTTCCGTGATGATGATTGCACTGTGTTGTTTGCCGATTCTTTTTCACCACGTCAGGCGAGTATCCCGCTTCTTCTTCTTGGCGGGTACTGGTGCCTTAGTAGGAATTGTCTGTTTTGATTTGATGCCCGACGTCATAGAGTTAGGTGGTAATTCAAGTCTACTGCTAGTTTTCAGCGTTTGGATTATTTATTCCGCGATCCATTTTTTCCACTATCGCCATCATAAAGATCATTCACACGAAGAGGGAACACTTCATCATCACGTGCCTGAAAAAGGGATTGCCGTTTTTTTAATTTCGATGATCATTCATTGCATATCGAGTGGTATCCTACTGGCGATTTCAACCAAATTTAATGAAGGCTTTAGTCGAGCAGTGTTTTTAGCGCTGATTGCCCATAAATGTTACGAGTCTCTGATTGTTTCATCCATCGTATTAGAGAGAGTTCAAGTCAGGTCGCGAGCTATTTTTGCGATCATCCTCTATTCTTTAGCTCTTCCATTAGGCGTGGGGCTTGCCTCAATTTTTAGCGAACAAATTGGTCTTAAGCTCGCCGTCGTCGCAACCAGTGTCGCGTTGGGTTCATTATTGGGCTGCATGGTATTTGACTTTCTAATTCCGAGCATCGGTCACATTAAAAAAAGCAGAATTGAGTTGGCTTGGGTTTTTTTGGGTCTCGTTCTCACTGAATTGATGATGAGGTCTCATTCGTGATCGAGCAAATGCTTAACTCAGTCAGCGTGGTTTCCTATTCACCCGGAAGAATCCGTTTTCATCTCGGTTTTCACGGCGATGAAATGCTGACGGATTATTTAAGGCGAGAGATCGGTAAAGTTGAATCAGCAAAGTTAGAGGCTTACAGTAACCGGACGAAAAATGCCTTAGTTACCTACGACCAAAAGCAAGTTTCAGATGTGAGTGTTGCCCAAGCAGTATTAAGGGGTATTACTGAGTTTGTTAAAGTGCATGGCAACTGTGATCTCGAAAACCATGAAGTATTTCATGAAGCGAAAGAACATCAACACGTACACCCTGACGATGACTGTGATCACGACCATTCAGCGACTTCAACTGATGCGGGAATCAGAAAAGAATTACTAAAGCTAACTCTGACAGGCGGCGTGCTTGGTTATTTCATTTACCGTAAGGTGAGTGGCAAGCCCAACTTGTTCGAGGGCAATCCGATTTTGGATGTTGCGTCTTTAGTTACCATTGCTTCAGGATATACGATTTTCAGAGATGGACTGAAAGCGGTTCAAAAAAATAGAAAACCGACTGACGACACGCTGATTGGGATTGCAGTTCTTGCTACAATCTTAATGGGTGAAAGCTTAACGGGGCTGAGTGTTGTTTGGCTCATCAATCTAGGAAGACTTCTTGAAGCAATTACGCTGAAGCGATCAAGAACCGCAATTAAAGACTTGATGGATGTTACGCCGAAAGAGGCTTGGGTTGTTGTTGGTAGTGATTGTGTGCGAGTTCCCGTCGAAAAAATAAAAAAAGGTCAAATCGTACGTGTGTTTGAATCGGAAAAAGTTCCCTTGGATGGCCGAATTTTATCGGGGTCTGGCTTTGTAAAAGAAGCATTCATCACCGGGGAATCCATTCCAAAAGAAAAAATTGAAAATAGCTCCGTCTACGCAGGTTCTATCCTCGAAAATGGTCAGATGGATATTGAAGTCACTAATATTGCGAATGAGACGGTAGTGGCTCGTATGATCAATGCTATTGAGAATGTGAGAGAGAACAAAGCACCGATTGAACGAGTCGGTGATCGATTTGCCTCCCAATTTGTTCCGATCTCTATTGGTGTTGCAGGAGTCACATTGCTGGCAACAGGGGATGTGAAGCGCGCTATTACAATGCTTGTGATCGCTTGTCCGTGTGCCGCTGGTCTTGCGACTCCTACGGCGGTTTCGGCAAGTATCGGCCAAGCCGCAAGACGAGGTATTTTAATTAAAGGTGGAACTTATATCGAGGCCGCTGCAAAAGTGGATACGGTTATTTTTGACAAAACGGGTACCTTAACCAAAGGAACACCGTCGCTTCAAAAGATGATTTTTACTGAAACCGGTAAAAAACTTGGTGAAGACTCATTCCTTCTGATCGCCGCTTCTGCCGAACAATACACCACTCATCCTTTAGGCTTGGCATTAGTAGATGAGGCGAAAAAAAGAGGGATGAAACTGAATCAAGCAAGTTTCCATAAAGTTCATGCCGGATTAGGGGTTCATGCCACTGTTAATGGCAAGGAAGTTCACATCGGGAATCAGAGGTTCATGACCTCACTTGGAATTGATGTTCCGTCTTGGATCGAAAAGGAAGCAAAGGATTCGTGGGTAGCGGGTGAGAGTCTTGTGTATCTCTCCATCGACAATCAGTTGATGGGAACATTTTTACTCCAAGATCAAGTTCGCCCTGAAGCCAAAGAAATGTTGGAAGGAATTGCAAAGCTAGGAATTAAGCGGGTACTGATTGCTACTGGTGACCAGCAAATTTCTGCGGATTACATTGCTGAGCTATTAGGAATCACAGAAGTACATGCTGAACTAATGCCACATCAGAAATTAGAGCTGGTTTCAAAACTCAAAGCTGAAGGTCACCGTGTTGCGATGGTGGGGGATGGAATCAATGATGCCCAAGCATTCGCAGATGCTGATTTAAGTATCGCCATGGGTGGAAGTCGCTGTGATATTGCGATTGAGACGGCTGATATTACCTTAGCAAGAAACGATCTGTTGCTCGTGACAGAGGTATTCGACATATCCCAAAAAACTTTGAAGACGATCTACCAAAACTTTATTGCGTCAGTAGGAATCAATGCGGGTGGAATGGTATTCGGAGCATTCGGAAAACTTTCACCGTTTGCTGCGGCTATCGTCCATAATGCGAGCACAATTGTTGTTGTTTTAAATTCTTTGCGGCTTGGAAAAGAAGTCGCAAAATCCAGTCCACTAAAACTAATAGGAGAAATAAAAATATGAGTCAAGAAAACGAAAATAATAATGGTAATAAAGGCGGCGGGACTTCTTTTGGTGCGAAGGCTGCTTACATTGGCACAGGTGTTCTTGTAGGGCTAATTGCTTACCCATTTGTAAAAAAAGCTCTCGCGGTAGCACAACCTAAAATTGATCAGATGTTGAATGAATGGACAGGAAAAGCGGAAGGTTTTGCAGAAAAGGCGTCTGATCTTTTGCACAGGGCGAAGACGGGAATGAAGGAGGATGATCACACTAACTGCGACCACGATCATCCTAAAACTTAAGAGGGAAATTCCTTTGCCTTGGCGCCGACTGTCCTAATGTAACAGAACCAAGTCTGGTTCGCATTAATTACGAAATGATTTGGATGAAGCGTAAAATCGATTTGAGGGAACTGGCAAAACTCCGGGAATCGGGTTTAACGCTGAGAGAAATTCAGCGCGCCTTAGGCGTGGGGAAGACCACGATTTGGCGCTGGCTGAAGCGCAACGGACTTTAGAAATGAGAAATTACTGAGAATCCGTTGAGAAAAAGCTGAGACAGATTTGCAATAAATTGGAGATAACTATTATGGGTGAGTTAGTAAAAGGCTGTTTAGTCGTGATTTCAATCGCACTCGCCACCGGGCACTACCGTGACCTGAGGGCGTGGGCGATGAAAGAAGCGTTCAGACCGATGCATAACTTGAATAATGTTTTTGTTTCTGAAAGCAACGGCAAGAATATAAAGGCGCTCAAATAGGTAGCAAGTGATCGGCATCATCAATGGTTTTATACGAATGATTATGGGTTTCTCGAAGCGGATCAAGCAATTAGTATTATACCGTGCTGAAGTTCCTTCCGAATACTCTCATTTCAAATTCTTTTAGTCGGCCATCGGTTGAGATATGAGGTATTTTATCAAAACCAGTATAAGCTTGAGTCAGCGCATTCTGATAAGTAGAGGAGCTGGACTGCGAACGGTAGCCACCTTGCCGGATTGAAATAGCAAGACATTCGACGTATTTCTCATATCCTTGTTTGGTATATAATGAAAAATAAAGTTCAAAGCAAATGATCGCAATGTAGCTTTTGAACTTTTGGTCAAGTTTCTCCGATTCCAGAACTTTTCTAAGACAAATGCCGATTAAAACTATTGCACTTTTTACGATATTGCTATTCTCATGTTCTGCGTTTACGTGTTGAAGAACGATATTCTCATTTTGCGCGGGGACCTGATCGATTGACTCGATCCAACTTCCAATAACTTCAAACAGTGTATAGATAACAAAGTGGTAACGGGTGGGCCATTCCGAATCCAGATCTACTTCACGCGATCCAACTTTCATATTACTAACGATTTTGTCTGTAAAGTGCGTGAAGTAATACATCCACATGTGCCACCTGATGTCTTGATAAAGAGCTTCCTTCACCATAATGTCAAAAAACCAGATACCGGTTAGGATTGCACTTTCGTGTTTTTCAAAATCATCAACGGGCCAATTGTAAGGGTCATCTTCCATTCTATGCAGGTCGTTCAGTTCTTTAATGACCTGTTCGCCTATAGGCTTCCACACATAATTGTCGCTGGCGAATTGAGAGTCCACTAGGACGCGTCTTATAATACGACAAGATTCAGGAATATTGTAACGAAAATCTCCAGAACTCCACATGGAGTCACGGATTTCTCGATACAAAACGCTTCTAGGTGTTTCAAGTAGTGTCCGTAAAACGAGGTCGATGAACTCCTTATTTTCGCGGAATTCAAAATTTAGAACCGTAATCGTAAAATATGGGCGAACGGAAATTAGCCCTCTAACTGTTTTTTTCGAGAGTAGAATTTCATTGATGAGGTCTTTGGCGATAGTTTGTCCATAAGTTGTAGTAGGAATTTTCCTTGCCATCAAGGCTATGATTGAAAAAAATTTACTTTTCAATGAAGCTAACAAGGATTGCTTTTTAAATGAGTGTTCAATACCGGCTCGTTCTTCATTTGCTAGGATGTTAAGTAAGGTCGCAGCATTGATGCCAGAGCTAGTAAATTTTGAAGTTAAATTCAGAATCTTCAGTTGAATATTTAGTAAAACGACATTCCCACAGTAAACGACATATATATCCTTAATCCTAGCATCAAGAATACTGACTAGTTCTGCATAAAGCTGCTGATTGGATAGTTCTTCGCAAAGTGTTTTGAACTTTCTAATCGTGCTGTTCCCGACCCCCCCGAAAACGAAGTAGGGCTATGAGGTAAAGGCCAAACACTAAACAAATTAAGAACGACGCCTTTTCTGGATTTAGGCCGAGTTTTGACATTCCAAAGGGCTTGGTCAAGTGGACATGACGAAAAAATTTATAATAGTGAAGATAAAGAACCGCAAATAGTGCGATTGCTGCGATGATAAAGTCAAACCATTTTAGTCGATAAACGAATTCCAACTGACGGTGTCGTGGAACGACGGTATAAACAGCGACGACAAGCGCAATGAACGTAAGGAAGCCATCAAGAGTCAAGTAGTATCCTTTCTGCCAAAATCTGCTTGGAATACATCAGTCTTAGGGAGCACTAATTATCACAATGCGCTCTATAAACCACAATTTATAATCACAGAACAGTGTCGATTGCTCAAAATCAAAATTTTTGTTCATCATAATTCAGAGCCTCTCTAAGAAAAGTTCGAAATCGAAAGAAGGTAATCGCATAATTGCCACCGACAATCCAAAGCCAAATTATTAGTAATGGCTGATAATCGGGGTTAGGTCGCATAAATATGATAATAAAAAAGATGAGTGTTGCGACCGTAGTAAATATTGTTATCTCCGAAGTGTTGAGCTGGTAATTCACCGTGGTCATACCAGTTTTATCTGTATCGAATTTCAACGTCCCACATTTAATTGGCCCGAGTAGGTTGGTGCTCAAGACCGGCCTTAAGAGGCCGCCTCTAAATTTTACCGTATTGCCTTCGCAGAGCAGTTCTTTGGGGCTTTGTAGTTCAAGTCTTGACAAAATATTTTTTTTTGCCTTTTCAATATCTCTACAGGTTCCTATTATTTTTCCTCGCATGCTAATTGGAAAGGGCATTTTAATCTCCCCCGCCGCCGCCGCCGTCGCCACCACCATCGCCTTCGGTTGACCCGCCGTCCGTCGTGAAACCACCGCCGTCGCTAGAAATTGTTATTCCAGAATAAGTAGGTGCAGGTATTAGACCAATCGTTTGTGCTAACGCTGGATCAATACCCGGTAGTGGTCCAAGTTGAAATGGATCACTGAAGGAAGTTGCTTGAGTCAAGCCCTCTAGAGGATTAAATGTATATGTTAGCTGAGCTGAAGCCGTAACTGGCAAAGATAATCCCAAACCCCCTGACCAGGTGGTACCCTCTGATGAACTAAAAGTTGGCCCTCCCGATAATGGCCCACCACCGAATGTAAGTGAAGCAGACGATCCAGAAATATTTTCGAGGCCACCGGAGATAGTTCCTCCAGTGACGCCGACACCAATATTGAGTCCAAACCCGATTCCGATTGATGGGAAAAATCCAAACGCGAATGGTGTTCCATCATTACCGCTCGGATAACTTATTGCGAAAGTAAATCCAACTTGTGGCCCAGGAACAATTCCCGGAACAAAACTTCCACCAATCGTCAAAAATCCAGATTTTAAGCCTGTTGGATCATTTAGAAGAACCGGGTTATTATTCGCATATCGATACAAATTGGTACCGCTGCCGCTCATTCCTGAAGGATCAATAGATAAAAATCTCCCGGTGCCTGGATTGTAATAACGAGCACGGTTGAAATAATTACCCGTTTCGGAATCGAACTCACGACTAGCAAAAGTTCGCCCGTCATTGAGAACTGGATTTGCAGATATATCGTTTCCGCTTGAATCTTGAACTCCGAGAATCATCCCATATGCAGAATATATGTGGTGCTGCAATCGATTTCCGCTCGTATCGGCGATGTCGACAACTGAGCCTAACTGGTCTTTCAAATACTCGTACGAACCCGGAGTCCGAGCAATTTTTTCAGAAGCACCGGCCGGGGTGACATTTACTTCAAGTAAATCATCGGTATTTAAGCCATTTGTGTAACGTGCGAGTAGATTGTTGGATTGATCATATTCTGCAACAATATTTGATCCATCATAGAGATAAACGCGTCCATAGTTTTTTGAAGGATCTCCGGGAGAAGTGGTGTCGCTGACAGTTTTAAAAATTCGTCTTCCAAGTCCGTCGTAAGAATAAAATGCAGATTTAATCGGATTCGCTGGATTCGGACCAATTGCAACACCAACTAATTTACTTTCAGTGGAATAACGGTAGGTCGTCACATCGTTTGAATTGGTTAAATTGGTTTTCTGAATTAAATTTCCTTTTTGATCGTAGAGGTAAGAGTAATTGTAGTCGCTCATTAGACGTCTGGAGCTTGAGTCATAGGCGTAGCTTCCACCTTCATCCGATATGCGATTGAAGTTTGAATCATAATCAAATGTTTCATTTTGAGTTAAAGTCGCAGGAGATTCGGGATTAGTGGCGCTGGAAAGCTGGTAATCAGAATCATAAGACAGGCTTTTGCTAACCGAAGCAGAAGGGTATTGAGCAACGGAGTTTGTAATGTTCCCGATTAGATCTCTTGTCAGCTGGTAGGTAACAAGAGGTCCACTAGAATTTTTGTGAGCAATTGAACTTGGAAGTAGATTTGCATCAAACGCGTAAAGGGTACTGCTGCCAGGACGAGACATAGTAATGTTTCCAGTCGAGTCGTCGTAAATGTATCCGTAAATTTCATTGAGTGGGTTTTGGATTGAGGTCACGCGGTCATCATAATCGTAAGAATATTTGGTCGTGCCCCCAGTTGGGTCGGTCATCGTTTTACGGTTACCATCGCCATCATAAGTGTAAGAAAAAACGTTGCTTAAATAAGAGGTTGTAAATTGCTCACCGTTATTGTAATAGGTGGAAAAATTCACTTTTCCTGTTGTCGTGAGGCGTTCTAGAGAGTCGTAATAAAATCCGGTAGTATCGTTCGATGCAGAGCTAGAAATCGAAGTTAAGTTTTTTAGCGGGTTGTAGGTCATGGTAACAGTGTCATCTGGCAAATATTTCGCGATTTGGTTGTTTACGGCATCATATTTGTAAGTTTTGTAAACGCCATTTGCATCCAGAGCAGAAATTTTATTTCCATTATTATCGTACCCGTAAGTCGAACCCAATCCTAGTGGATTGGTTCGCTTCATCAAATTACCCATCGAATCATATTTGTAGGTAGTAGTTTTTCCAAGAGGATCCGTGACGGTTGATAGTTGGCCAGCGGGTAAGTAGGTATATTGAGTCAGTTCATTTTTTGGAGTTGTAATAGACGTTAGCCGATTAAATACATCAAATGTCTTTGTTGATTTTCTGTTCAAAGTATCAGTGGCTAGTGTCACGTTTCCTGCTGTATCTTCGCCGAACGTTGTCGTGTGCCCGAGTGGGTCGGTCACGGTTACTAAATTTCCGAAACCATCATAACCGTAAAGAGTTGTATGGTTTAAATAATTTGAGACTGACTTGAGTTGGCCGTAGGAATTATACGAATTATATGTGGTTACATGTCCAAGAGGATCTGTTTTAGTGTGCAGCAAATTTGTATTTGGATAATATGTAAAGGTAGTAGTTTGTCCATTCCCATTGGTAGATGCGGCTATATTTCCGAAATAATCGTATGTCTGACTGGTCGATACTCCGCTTAGCGAATCTGAAGCGGAGGTGATGTCATGTAAAGTATCGTAGGTATAGGTAATCGTGGTGCCGTTTGGTTTTCTAATATTCAATGGTCGTCCGAACGGGTCAGTTGAAATCGCTGTCGTATTTCCGAGAGGATCAACCGAGGTTTCCATAAAACCATAATAGTTTTTTGCATATGTGGAAGTGTTTCCATTTGCGTCCGATACTGTATCCGCAGCACTTCCAGCGTTTGTTCCATAAGTGTAACTGGCACCGATATTACCATCGGTCGCGTTATTGATCGCCGTTGCGGATGCAGTGTCTGAAACTTGTACTGGAGAGCCATTTGCTAAGGTTACACTTTGCAGGCGATCGTATAAGTTATAATTGTATTTTGTAATATTCTGATTTTGGTCGCTTTCCGCTGTCATCAGCCCATCTGGATTGTAGGAAAAGTTTTTCGCACTTCTATCAGGGAAAACTACTTCTGTAAGAGTTCCGTCTGCTGCGATGTTGAGAGTAGTGGTTCTTCCTGTTGGGTCAGTGATTGAGTTTAATTTTCCACCTGAATATGAATATGTAATTGATCGACCAGCAGGATCTGTTCTGGAGATGAGGTTTCCGTTATTATCATAGGCAAATAAGGTTATATTTCCGGTTCTGTCCTGCGACTGAATCTCATGACCATTTTTGTCAAAAGTTATCGTATTTCCATTTCTATAATTTCTAGTCCAAGAGCCATCGGGGTTTCTTTGTATGTATGGAACCCAGGTTCCATCCAAGTTTTGTCGAATGCCTTGATTGGTGTCCTGAGTGGAAAGGTATGTTAAAGTATTGGCCGGGTTATTGAAAAAAGTTAATTTTCTAATCAATGAGTTCTGGGTATCAGCCACCAAGAGATTTTGACTCGAATCAAGTCCAAGCGCCATCGGAGCTGCAAGCTGTGTTTGTAGGCCTGCAATTCCATCATCGATACTGTTAATGCCTCCACCCATCATGGTAATAGCTGTCATTGTTGCAAAATCAATGCGCACAACGCGATTGTTCCCTGTATCGGCAACATAAAGATATTGGTGCTGATTGTCGATCACAAGACCACTTGGCGAATTAAAACGTGCATGATTTGCTGGAGTTATCGAATCCAAACTTCCCGTAAGACTACCGGCAAAGGTAGAAATATTTCCGACAAGATCGACTTTTCTAATAATTCCATTTGCTGTGGCTATGAAAAGATTGCCAAGACTATCGTAGGCTAGACCAAGGGGATGGCTGACACTGGCTTGTGTAGCTAATCCACCGTCGCCAACATCATTGCCTAAAAACTGGCCACTCCCGGCAATGGTGGTGATCGTATTTGTATCAAGATCGATCATTCTGACTCTATTGTTTCCGGTGTCTGAAAATACTATTGTGTTTGGGTTTTGCCCAAGAATAATCATTCCAGGTGAATTTAAAGTCGTATTTGCTGTAATAGCGCCATCACCGCTGAATCCAGCAGTTGTGCCCGAGGTTTTTCCAGCAACTAAAGTAGTATGCCCTCCTGATACTTTCAAAATATAATTCTTAGCGGTCAAAAAATAGGAGCCATCACTAGTTGAAGCGGTACTATTTACAAATGTGTTTAAAAGCCCATTAGTAAAAACATCGCCAGTAAGTAAGGCTACGTTTGTACCTTCATTAATTGCAGTGCTGTTGTCATTCTGAGTTTGCGGATCAGTAAAAACTTCAGTTAAGTCAACTTTTTCCAATTGAGTGTAGACCGTTGGATTAGTTGGATCTGCTTGTAAAACGTCAACCACTGGGATAGTTGCAGATGGCCATCGACTTAAATCGACACCATAAAGGTATGGACCAGTGCCATTAGCATCGGAATACATACTTCCGTAAGCCAAAATATTCATTTCATTATTGATGATGAATGTGGATTGGGAACCGTCACCTTCTTGAATTACAATCGTATTGGCAGTCGTATTCGCTATTTTTTGTACTCCGCCAATTTTCCAGCCGCTTCCCAATGGAGAATTGATTTCATTATCAACCAGCATTGTCCCCTGAAGATCGTAAGGAAAAAGTGTGTTGATTACACTATTTTTATTTGCAAAAGGTGCTGATTGCAGACCATCACAAAAAAGACAATAATAATTTACGGTCGTTAAAGTAAGCTCCGTTAATTGGAGACTATAGTTTGCTGTATACTGATAAGCACCCGAAGGGAAAAATTGATGTGTGCTTGGATCTAGTAGATCCATTTTGTAAGAAACGACGCTTCTTGCCGGAAATACCCCATTATAGGGTGCTGCCGTGCTGGCAGTGAAAGGCACAGATGGACTTTGGAGAGTGGTGCCTAGATAGTTTCCAACCGTAAATTGTGCAGTAACCAAATTTGGTTGAAAAGACGCATTTATCGTGAATGTTGGATCATAATATATTGGTGACCCGGAGCAAGGGCTTGTAACGCAGATTTGGTTTTGATAATAGCCATTTCCTTGCACGGTTTGAGTGATGTTGTTCGGCGTAAGGTCAAACAAATTTGAGACAAATGCCGACGGTTTTGCCCAGGAACTATTGTAAATAAGCTTCGGGGTATAGTTCTGGCCTAAAATTTTATACGATGGAAGGCTTACGGACTTGGATAATGTCGCACCATTTGCGTTTCCGTTTCCGGCAATAGCAATTTGGGGGTTCAGGACGGGCGTGAAGTACAAAGTACTAAAATGAGTGATTCCTTTTCCGGGAAGGGTTGTGACAGTACTTCCGTTTGGATCGACCTTTCCAATTCCATCGAGTTCCCATTTTCCTGTGCTGCTATTCATTGACATCACAACCATATTAGTTCCGGCTTGTAAGTGATTATCATTTGGTAAAGTGAGAGTAGCCGGTTGACTAAATTGTGTGCCGGAGGGCTCAAGGGCCACCACATGTTTTGGTAGTGCAAATGAAAATGGAGGAATGGTAGTGACAGAGCCAGGAATTTTGGTCATCGTGATTTGATTGCTACCGTCTGAAGCGACAGGTGCTCCCGTTGGAAATACGGCTACTCCTGTCGGAATGCTGAGGCTAGCCCCTGGAGCATTACCGTCTGTAACTATTCCACCATTTGCAGATAATACTAGAGTTCCCGCGCCCGCAATAATCGGAGTTAGATAAATTGGACGTTGAAGTGCGCTGGATTGGGATAGTCCAATACTCACGGAAATTACAGTTTTAGAAAAAATTCTCGGCATTCCATCTGGAGCAGGAGATGTGACGGTGGTGCCGTCAATCAATAGCTGTTGATCGCCTGTTATCGGTTGATTGAGGGTAAACACGCCATTCGCATCTGTCACAACAGAAATCGCTGGGGATGCGCCAACGATACTCACCGTCACGCCCATGAGTGGAATCGAATTCGTATCTTCCACTTTCCCTGAGAGCTGCGTGAGCACTGCAGAGCCAAAGTTCAGCGTAAAGGAACTACTTTGATGAGACGCTGAATCAGTAGCGCTGAGAGTAACACTGGTAAAAGTGGAAAGCGTGACTTTAAAACTGCCATCAGTATTCGAAACCACTGAACCTGAATTCAGTGCATTCGCACTGGCATTGACCGTGATCCCCGGAATCGACGCTCCAACTCCACCAACAATATCAAGCGTGTTTCCATTTGGATTCGGAATAATCGAAATCAAATTCTGCACGAGCGGAGTCGTCGCAGAAACCACTGTGATGCTGAGTGGAGCGGTAATGCTTCCACCAGAATTGGTTCCAGTGATTTGGTAAGTTCCACTATTCACAGACGCACTCGCTCCCGTGATAACTCCGCTAACAGGATCGAGCGAAAGTGCGGATGGGAGTTGCGGCGTGATGGTGTAGCTCGTGATGAATCCACCTGTGCTGTGCGGGATATTCGGCGTGATCGTCACGTTTTGCAGATAGTTCGCTGGACTTGCTTCATAGGTAAGGCCTGCAGGAGCGAGATCATTCACCGCAATCGAAAGTGGAACTGACGTGCTTCCTACTGAATTCATTCCGGTCACTGTATAGGTTGCCGCTGCACTGACCGCAAACGGAGTTCCTGAAATGATTCCGGTGACCGAATCAAAATTTAGCCCAAGAGGTAGCGCTGGAGAAATCTGATACGAGGTGATCGTCCCTCCTTGGTTCGAAGGAGAATCGGATGTGATCAATTGCCCTTTTGTAAAAGAAGGAGAGAGCACGGAGTAAGTAAGAAGTGTTGGCGCGATGTCGTTCACGATGATGGAAAGATTCACCGAAAAATTTCCGCCCGTGTTCGCTGCGGTCACGACGTAGTTAGTAGAAAGACTCACTGCAGTTGGAGTTCCAGAGATGGAGCAAGAGGCTGGGTCGAGCGAAAGACCGCTCGGCAAAGATGGTGTTACTGCACACGAAACGACAGCTCCACCAGTATTGGTAGCCGGCGCAGAAAACACAGTATTTTTAGTGAGGGTGAACGAATTTGCAGTGTAGGTGATTTTCGGAAGAACATCGTTCACAGTGATGGAAAGAGACAGTGTTGTGGATCCGCCCGAATTGGTGGCAGTGACGGTGTAAGCCGTGGGCGCGCTTGCTGCACTCGGTGTTCCTGAAATGTTTCCAGAGCTCGTGCTAAAGCTCAGTCCTGTTGGAAGAGTTGGAGTGATGGAATACGAAACCACGCTTCCGCCAGAGTTGCTCGGCGAGTTCAAGGTGATCGTCGTTCCCTTGCTATAAACCGCAGGATTTAAGGTATATTTGAGTTGTGAAGGTGGAATATCGTTCACAGTAATTTGAATAGATGCGGTGACGAAACCGCCGGAGTTGCTCGCAGTGATGGTGTATGTCGTCAGTGTTTGAAGTATTGTCGGAGTACCATATATAATACCTGTCATCGGACTGATCGACATGCCTGCAGGAAGGGCAGGATTCACCGAGTAGCTGAGAACAGCTCCACCGCCAGTGAGAGACGGGCTATTGTTCCCAATCATAGAATTGATGGTATAAACCCCATTCGAAACGGCGTAGGCGAGTCCTATTGGTGCAACATCGTTCACGGTGATCGAGATCGAAACGGGAGGTGATGTTCCGCCAGCGTTCGTCGCCGAAATTTGATAAGTGCCTGTACCGAGCACGCTCGGAGCTCCAGAGATCACACAAGCGTTATTCAATGTGAGTCCCGCAGGCAAGCTTGGATTAGACACGCAACTCGTGATCGCACCACCCGAGTTGTTCGGAGTGAGGGCAGTGATCGCAGTTCCTTTGGTAAAAATGAAAGGCGAACCCGTGAAGCTGATCACTGGTGTTGGATCTTGTACGGTGAGGCTCAGTGTGACCGGAAAATTTCCGCCAGAGTTGGTGGCGATGATTTGATAGTTCGCTGTGGCACTAGCAACCGTCGGAGTACCAAAAAGTGAACAGGTGTTTGGATTGACGGAAAGGCCAGCAGGAAGCGGAGTTCCTGTGCTCACAGTGCAAGAAACGATTGCGCCGCCAGAATTTGTTGCGATTGCGGAAAATGCGGATCCTTTCGTGAGCGTGAAAGAACTGGACGCATAGCTGATACTCGGAAGAACATCAATCACCGCGACGGATAGAGAACTTTGAGTGCTTCCGCCTGAATCGGTGGCACTAACAGTGTAAACGGTCGCTGCCTTCAAAGCGCTCGGAGTGCCTGTGATGATCCCTGTGCTGGTGCTAAAATTGAGTCCTGCTGGTAATGACGGAGTGATAGAATATGAAACCACCGTTCCGCCAGTGTTGCTCGGAGTGTTTGGCGAGATCTGAGTTCCTTTTGTATAGATCGCTGGATTCAGAGAATAGGTGAGTTGAGATGGAATCAAATCGTTTACGGTAATGGAGAGCGTAGCTGAATTGGATCCGCCGGAGTTGGTCGCTGTTACTTGAAAATTTCCACTTGCGGTGACGGCAGTTGGTGTGCCTGAAATTGCACAGGTACTTGGGTTGATGCTCAGACCAGCTGGGAATCCAGAGCTAGAACAAGAAACAATCGCTCCCCCTGTGTTGCTAGGAGTAAGAGCAGAAAACGGCATTCCTTTGGTCAGCACCAGAGTTGCGGGGCTGTAAGTAAGTTTTGGCGCCACATCGTTCACGGTGATGGAAAGTGCAGTGCTTGTTGATCCGCCAGTATTTGTCGCAAGCACTTTGAAAGAAGTGCTTGGAGTAATGCTCAGCGGAGTTCCGGAAATTATCCCGCTGCTCGTGTTGAAAGAGAGCCCGCTAGGAAGTGCTGGTGAGATCGAATAGGAAACGACCGTTCCACCCGCATTGCTGGGAGTATTCGTAGAAATCGCGGTGCCTTTTGTGTAAACAGCTTGAGTGTTGGTGTAGCTGAGTTGGGTAGGAGCAATGTCATTTACCGTGAAAATAATTTTTGTTGAAAATGATCCACCAGAGTTGCTGGCAGTAATGCCATAGCTGTTCGTTGCACTGAGTGCGGTAGGAGTTCCAGAGATCGCACAGGTGCTTGGATTGAGCACAAGCCCAGTGGGAAGCGTGGTATTGGCGATGCAAGAAACAATCGCTCCTCCATTGTTGGATGCCGTTGCTGAGAATGGAGATCCTTTAGTGAGAGTGTAAGTTCCGCTTCCAAAAGAAATGGCCGGAGGAATGTCTTTCACGGTGATGGAAAGTGAGTCGGTGGTTGAGCCTCCGCTATTAGACGCAGTCACGGTAAAAACGGTCGGAGCCAGGATCGAGCTTGGAGTTCCGGTGATGACACCATTCGTGGTGTTGAAACTTAGGCCTGAAGGCAAAGCTGGGGCAATTGAATAAGAAAGCACTGCCCCACCTGCTGAAGTCGGAGTGTTGGCCACAATTTTTGTGCCGATGGTATAGATCGCAGGACTCGCGGAATAGACAAGCTTTGAAGGGGCAATATCATCGACCACGATTGAAAATGAAGTAGTGGACGCTCCGCCTGAATCGTTTGCAGTCACGGTGTATTGAATTTTTACCGCAAGAGTAGTTGGTGTTCCTGAAAATCCGCAAGTTGTTGAGCTGAAAGTAAGTCCGGCAGGTAGTGCTGGAGAAATCGAGCAAGAAACAATCGCACCACCCGAGTTTGTTGGCGTGCTTGAAACTGCGGTGCCTTTTGTGAATGTGAAGGCGCTTGAGGCATATTTTAAGTTTACAGGGAGAGCATCGACCGTGATTTTGATCGTGGTGTTCGTGCTTCCGCCGCTGTTAGTGCCGGTGATCGTATAGACTGAAGCGGGAGATACGACGGTAGGTGAGCCAGAAATCACGCCAGTGGTGGTGTTGAAAACCAGTCCCTTTGGTAGCGTGGGTGAAATTGCGTAAGAAGAGATTGGCCCACCAGAATTTTTCGGACTGTCGGGTTGAATTGCCAAGCCGTTGATCGAGTAGACCGGAGCGGCATCGGTGTAGGTAAGATTTGTTGGAGGGATAGCGAGTCCGTTGTCGATTCCGTTCAAAGACACCTGTCCTAGTAAACCAGGAGGAGGTAAGAACGATGAATCGATCGAAAACTTCACTAAAAAATTATAAGCCCCAGCTTGAGTGAGAGCTGGTGTGGTGTAGGTGTAGGTAAGCGATTGGTTGACGGGAATCACTTGTTTTGAGAGTGAATTCACTACTTTTCCGTTGAAGAGGTACTGCACATCAAAGGATTGATTGGGTAAATTGAATCCGGTGCCTATCCATGCAGGTAAGGGTTGAGCGACGTGAGTCACCGTTGTTGTTACATTCGTGGATTGATTTTGAAACAAAACCCCGTTTTGCCAAACGATCTCGTATCTCAATCCATTTTGCATTAGGGTCATGGTTGAAGAGGATTGCGCTTCTACGCTATCGACTTGAAGAGATACCTTGTTCATCGCAATGAGCTCTCTTGCAGAGTCGATTTCACTTTTCAGTACTGAGGACGATTCTTTCAAGGTGGCGAGAGTGCTGTTGTAGGACGCGAGCTGAGCTGCTGTGTAACCTTGTGCGATGAAGCCGTTAATTTGATTTTGGAGAGCGATGATGCGTGCGTCGAGCTGTGCTTTTGTAGTTTGAAGCGTGAGGGTGAGTGCAGATGGCCTACCTATTTCTATATAGAGAGAGGCTTCTCCACCGGTACTATTCAGAGGGGAGACGATTGCTGGAGTGGTGTAGCTGAAGGCACCGGTACTTTGATTGTAAGTGACGCTATTCGTAACTTCGGTCAGTAGATTTGGATAAAAAACTTTATAGACTGGGTTTAGAAGTCCGACTTGCGCTGAAATAAACGGAGGTTTTGAAAAATCATTATTGCCGGTGGTGAAAGATTGAAAGTTTCCAGTGAAGGTCGCTTTTTGTCCTGTGGTATAGTGCGACTTATCCGAACTTGCATTTATGAGCACGTTTGCATGAGAAGAGTTGATGGTAGTCGTGAGCCCTATGAACGCGATGAATGTTAAAAGTATTTTCATTGGTTCAGCGCCTGTCTCAATTTTTGAATTTGCTCAGCGCTGAGAGAGTGACTTTTTTCGAGGATGACTAGCTGATCTTCCGTCACCTTATACTGCTCATCCGCATTGAATGCTTTCATTGTGGATTCAAGCGTTTCTTTTGCCACCGAGGTTTTCG
>Ga0207083_1033_pt1 | contig 28650 bp, 24 predicted proteins | sample Alteio_BWMinHeat_57_FD_153516 | JGI IMG/M metagenome (GOLD analysis project Ga0207083, IMG submission 153516) | Enriched cells from forest soil in Barre Woods Harvard Forest LTER site, Petersham, Massachusetts, United States -... | ecosystem: Environmental > Terrestrial > Soil > Temperate forest >... | reverse complement strand
TCAAGCTCATGGCTTAGCCCACATTTAAGCTTTTTGCGTAAATGGTGGTAAGTTACTAAAATTAACATTAAAGAGGCATAAAAAATGATTAAAAGTCAATCAAGGTTTCAAAAAGAAAAAAAACGGCTTTCTTCATCTGAAGATGTTGCTCTTTCTTCCAAAAAAATTCGTTTCTCTTATCCTGAGGATAAGGAAGAAGCTATGCCTATTCGATTTTATGATCAAGTACCACACCTTATTTTGGGTTATTTGGATGGAGATATTTGCCCCATCACTATGGAAAGTAAAACAAAAGCGCGTACTCAGCAATATGCGCAATTTAAACTCTTTGGATGTGGTCTTCGCAAGATAATGAAAAAAGACGACATTTCCAGTCTTGCAAAGCTTATTTTGCACGGAGAAGAAAAAGAAATAGAAGAAGTCTTAGAAATAGTAAAAAAGAAACCTATTCTTTTGCATATTGAAACAGAAGCAAATGATCTGCTTGGACGGCCTGTTCGCGGGACACTGCTAAAAATAGCGGTCATGGCAGGAGATGTCGATCTTTGGTCAGATATACAAGATGAAAAAGAACGAGGTATTGTTGAGCGATTAATCGCGGCAGGTAATTTATCTAGAGAAGAAGTAGCAGACCAACTGCAGTGCCTCACTTCAAAAAAAGCTATTAAAGAAAATGAAAAAAGAAACCAGCGTATTCTCGCTTTCATCAAGCGCTTTGGAAAAGGTATTATTAAAAAGAAAGCGTCTCAATACACAAGTTTTGAATCCTATCAAATTCGCTGCAAGTCTCTTATCGATCAACTTGAAAAAAATTTACAACCTGATACAAAAGCAGTCATCACCGAAGGTTATGTATTTGATCCTAAAATTTTATACATGGCTGCAAAATGGTATGAGGAAAATGTAGTACGATTTGGAGGTTGTGAGGACTGGGTTCAGAAAGAGACATTCTGGTTGGGCATTGGAAAGTTGCAAAGTCTGCTATCCTCACGTGATGCGCAAGTAGCACGAGCTGGCATAGGTGATATGGTCGATAAAAAAACAATTCCTAAACGTACATTGAATAATTCTGAGAGATCTTCTTTGCAGTTAGGGGTTGATTTTTATTTGGGATATCATGGAGAGGTGCGCCCGTGTCTTCGCCCGAGTCATATGATACTCTACGGCTTCATGCCGTTAGGGCTGCACGGTCGTTTTGGGGGCGGAGCGAAGCTCTGGGAAACTTTATATCGATCAAAAAATAGCAGCATTGAAAAATTTATGCAATATACAAATAATTCAAATGAATATGCATGCCTAATAATGTAACTTGTTTTTGAAATCAATCCTGCCGCAATTGCAGCGGGATTGATTTCCTAGCAAGTCGCAATGAACGCTGCAACACCTAAAACCCAGACGCTACGGGTATATCTACATAAAGAAAAACGCCAGCATCTTTCTTGAAAAGAATGTTCATGCGGACGAAGCAGAGAAGAGATGCATCTCATAGGAAATTGATTCTAAAGGTGAAAAAAATACCGGTGTAATAACTAACTAGGCAGCTTAGTTTTAATTTTCACACTGACTGCGCCTATATCAGCACGACCTTGTAATTGAGGCTTTAATATAGCCATGACTTTCCCCATATCACGCATGGAGGCAGCACCTGATTCTGTAATAGCGGAGTCGATTAATATATTGATCTCCGTCTCAGAAAGCTGGGAAGGGAGATAGGCTTGAATGACTTCTATTTCTTTTGCTTCTTTTTCAGCCAGGTCGGAACGGCCGCCGGTTTCAAACTGAGTAATAGAATCGCGACGTTGTTTAACCATTTTATCAAGAATAGCATAAACATCGGCATCACTCAGCGTGATACGTTCGTCAACTTCACGCTGTTTCAATGCAGCGAGGATGAGACGGATAGTGGCCAAACGCTCTTTGTCTTGAGTGCGCATGGCTGTTTTCATATCTTCTTGAATGTGCTCTTTGACCGTCATTGTATCATCCCTTCCGTTTTGTATGAGTGGTTAGCTTTGCTTATCTTTTTCTTTTGCCATTTTTTCACGTAGTTGTTTCTTTTGATGGCGTTTAATCGCAGAAGCTTTTTTACGCTTGCGTTTCCACGTTGGCTTTTCGTAGAATTCATGGCGTCTTAAATCGGATAAAACACCGGCTTTTTCGGCTAACCGCTTGAAGCGGCGTAAACTAATTTCAAAGTTTTCGTTATCTTTAACGCGTATACTTGGCATGTTGAACACTTAACTCCGTCATGATTTTTGATAAAGAATGGCAGATTCTAATAGCTAATTGAGAGAATTGCAAAACAAAATGCGTATATTGGGTATAGAAACATCCTGTGATGAAACAGCTGCGGCTGTTTATGATGCAGAAAAAGGGTTACTAGGGCATGCGATTTATAGCCAAGAGGCACATTCCGCTTATGGGGGGGTAGTGCCGGAATTGGCTTCGCGTGATCACGTACGTAAGGCGATTCCGTTGATTGAGCAAGCCTTGTTAGAAGCAAAATCGAGTGCAGAAGATATCACGGGGGTGGCTTTTACCGCAGGTCCCGGATTAGCAGGGGCCTTGTTAGTGGGTGCTTGTATAGGACGTTCTATAGGATTTGCTTGGAATGTTCCTACCATCGGCGTACATCATTTAGAAGGGCATTTGTTAGCCCCTATGCTTGAATCCAATCCTCCCGTTTTTCCTTTTGTGGCATTATTAGTGTCAGGTGGACATACACAATTGATTAAAGTGGCTCGTTTTGGTGTTTATGAATTATTAGGTGAATCCGTAGATGATGCCGTCGGTGAAGCGTTTGATAAAACTGCCAAATTATTAAATTTGGGTTATCCTGGTGGCGCTGCGTTAGCGGAATTAGCAAAAAAAGGAGATCCCCATCGATTTCATTTCCCACGTCCAATGATTGATCGACCGGGATTGGATTTTAGTTTTAGTGGATTGAAAACATTTGCGGCCAATACCATTACACAGTTTCCATTATTGGATGAACCAACACGTGCTGATATTGCGCGTGCTTTTCAAGATGCTGTGGTTGAAACATTATTGGTAAAATGTCGACGGGCTTTACGTTTAACGGGATGGAAAACGCTAGTTGTTGCGGGTGGGGTTGGAGCTAATTGGGCGCTTCGTAGTGCATTGGAAAAAATGGTTAGCTTAGAGAATAGCTCAGTGTATTTTCCACGACAGGTATTTTGTACAGATAATGCAGCAATGATTGCTTATGTGGGTTGTCAACGATTGTTAGCGGGAGAGCAAAATTCGTTAGCCATTCAGGTTTATCCCCGGTGGCCTTTGACAGCTATACCCATTACACCTCAAGATGCGAACTTTAAACGTTGAGATTGCAAGAGATTTCAACGAACTGTTCTCAAAAAAGCGGAGGAATACTTGTTGTATTTCGAGCATTTTTTGAGAACAGTTCGTTGAAAGCTCGCCGCAAGATGAACGTTTAAAGTTCGCATCTTGAGGTGTAATGGGTATATACCTTTCACAGATGATTTTTAGGTTTTTTTTAGCTTCCGCTGAGCGGCGATATTGACAAGACTTTTTAAAAAAATATTGTCAATATTTTGCTCATTGAAAGCTAAAAAAATCATCTGTGAAAGGTATATCAATGGGAAAAAGTTAAGAATTATTTCTTCCCAATTTTCTTCTCTTGCTGAGTCATTAAGTTTTTAATATTTTTTTTATGCCGGTAAATGAGAAAAATACTCATCAATGCAATGCTAAATACATAAGTATTATTCGAAAAATACCATACAATAAACGGAGCGCTGATTGCTGCTACCAGAGCGGCGAGAGAGGAATAACGGAAAATACCGGCAATCATTAACCAAATCAATGCTAGCATAATTCCTGCCGGCCATGACAAAGCAACAATACATCCAAACGCAGTGGCAACGCCTTTCCCCCCTTCAAAACGAAAGAAAATCGGATAAAGGTGGCCTAAAAAAGCAGCTAATGCCATTAAAGATAAACTTAACGAATCAAATCCAAAGGCTTTTCCTATTAAAACGGGAATCACTCCTTTTAGCACATCCCCTAATAGGGTTAAAAAAGCCGCTTTTTTTCCACCAAACCGTAACACATTGGTCGCTCCTGGATTTTTTGAACCTTGAGTGCGAGGATCAGGTAATCGAAAAATATGACAAATAAGAATGGCGCTTGAAACAGAACCAATCAAATAAGAAACGATAATACCAATAATCATTTGAATCGATGAATTAATAACCATTTTAATTTTTCCAATATAATATTTTGCTGATGCATGATTCTAATTCACTTAGTTGATTGATAGAATAGGAATATCAAGAGCTCATTGCATTTACTTTGCCTACAGGAAACCCATATGGCAGCAAATTCGAATCATTTAATCTGGATTGATATGGAAATGACAGGCCTCGATCCAGAAAAAGATCGCATTATTGAAATAGCAACCATTGTCACCGATTCTCGTTTGAATATTATTGCTGAAGGCCCGGTATTTGCCATTCATCAACCAGACAGTCTATTGCAATCAATGGATCAATGGAATACAAAACAACACAATGGTTCGGGGTTAGTTGCGCGTGTGAAAGCAAGCCGTGTAACTGAAAAGGAGGCGGAGGCTGCAACGATTGTTTTCTTAAAAGAACATGTTTTACAGGGAAAATCGCCTATGTGCGGTAATACGATTTATCAAGATCGCCGTTTCCTAAGTCGATATATGCCAGAACTTGAAAAATATTTTCATTATCGCTTATTAGATGTCAGTACTTTAAAAGAATTAGCTCTACGTTGGGCGCCACGTGTTTATAATGGGTTGCAAAAAGAATCTAAGCATTTAGCGCTCGACGATATTCGTGAATCGATTGAAGAATTAAAATATTATCGTGGTCATTTACTTAATTCTGATGTTTTAACGGATTAAACCTAAATTTTCCAGCGCCCATTTTACATGTTCTTTAACCAAATCGGATGGATAGTCAAGTTTCGCTTGAAGTGCCTCAAGAATGGCAGGTGTTCGTCCAGCATTACCTAAAGCGACAGCAATGTTACGTAACCAGCGATTGTACCCAATCCGTCGTATGGCCGAGCCTTCCGTATTTTTTAAAAAATCGGCTTCAGACCATGAAAATAGAGAAATTAAATCTTTCGAATCTAATCCATGACGAGCATGAAATTCTTTTTCTACGGTAGGTTTTGCAAAACGGTTCCATGGGCAGACCAGCTGACAATCATCACAGCCATAAATACGATTTCCTATCAGTGGGCGAAACTCTAACGGAATAGATCCCTGTAACTCAATGGTTAAATAAGAAATGCAACGTCTCGCATCCAATTGATACGGTGCAATGATTGCTTTGGTGGGGCAAATATCAATGCAGGCAGTACACGTTCCGCAGTGATTTTTAAGTGGCGTATCGATCGGTAGTGGTAAATCAGTAAAAATTTCTCCCAAAAAAAACCATGATCCTGCTTGTCGATTAATTAAATTTGTATGTTTGCCAATCCAACCAAGACCTGCTTTTTCAGCCAATGGTTTTTCTAATACAGGAGCACTATCTGTGAATACTCTATAACTAAATATCCCAATTTCTTGTGTTATTTTTGCGGTTAATGCAGATAAGCGTTTGCGAATCAGTTTGTGGTAATCACGGCCTAATGCGTAACGTGATATATAACCCAATGCATTATTTTGCAAGACGTGAAGAATATTAGTAGCAGGAGGTAAATAATCCATTCGAAGAGAAATAATACGCAATGTGTTGGGAATGAGTTGATCAGGTTTATAACGTTTAATACCATGCTTTTCCATATACGACATTTCACCATGAAAATGATTCTCTAACCATCTTAAGAATTGTGGTTCATAGTGTGTTAAATTAGAATCTGTAATACCTACTTGCTGAAAACCTAATTCGGTTCCCCATCCTTTTATGGAGGCGGCAAGTTGATTCATGTTTATAGTCTGCATAGTTAGGGACTTTAACAAAATTGATTAAAAATAGTAGAACTCAAAGAGTCTGTTTAAAATTTCCTAGAGTGGATCATAATTTGTTGATTTTCGAGCAATACAGTTTACATGCGAGTAAATAAGCAGCGGAGCGCAGAAAACTAACGAATTAAGGATTATGACTCATTCTAAGAAATTTTAAACAAATTCTAGGGAAATTGTATCATGCATTCAATGGGAACATGGTGGATGTGGGGCGGTTTTTTTATATTTGTACTGTTGGTACTGGCAATTGATTTATTTTTAGTCGGTGGAAACCGATCGCATAAAGTCTCATCAAAAGAAGCACTATCATGGTTTTTGACATGGGTTTTATGTGCTTTGATTTTTAATGGCCTATTGTGGTGGTATGTATCATTTACACAAGGATCGGCTATTGCTCACCAAAAAGCATTGGAATTTTTTACAGGATATTTGATTGAGCAATCCTTGTCTATCGATAATATGTTTGCATTTATAATGATTTTTAACTATTTTCATGTGCCTGAAGAATTTCAACGACGGGTTTTGTTGTATGGGATTTTGAGTGCAATTGTCTTGCGGCTAGTTATGATTCTCAGCGGAACATGGTTGGTAAGTCAATTTCAATGGGTGTTATATGTTTTTGGTGTGTTCTTAATATTCACGGGCATTAAAATGCTCATTCCAGGGAAAGAAGAAAATGGCTTGAATAATAACGCAATGCTTCATCTTCTGCGGAAACACATGCGAGTAACCAGCCAATTTCATAAGGAAAGATTTTTTATTCATCAAAATGCTTTGTGGTATGCGACACCACTGTTTTTAGTATTGATGTTAATTGAGATAAGTGATGTCATTTTTGCGCTAGATAGTATTCCTGCGATTTTTGCAATTACGAATGATCCTTTTATTATTTTTACATCGAATATTTTTGCTATTTTAGGATTACGCGCATTGTATTTTTTATTGTCCGATATGGCTTTACGTTTCCATTTATTAAAATATGGTGTTGCTTTAGTGTTAATTTTTATTGGGATAAAAATGATTCTTGCGTATTGGATGCACTTATCTATTTTGTTAGCACTTGGCGTTGTCGTTGCTATTTTAACAACGACTATCATTTTAAGTACTTTAATTCCTGCCAAAGGTTTGAGGTGATTTATGGCATATCTTCTTATGTGTGGGAGGTATAAACGCATTCTTAAGGTGATCTATGGCATATAAGCGCATTGAGGAGTTACAGTTATCACAATATGTTGAATTTTTAGCGCCTCGTCATATTGATAGTCATAAAAATATGTTTGGTCATGTCTTAGTAATTGGGGGGGATTATGGTTTTTCGGGAGCTGTGCGAATGGCTGCAGAAGCAGCTTTGCGGGTGGGGGCTGGATTAGTCAGTGTTGCTACCCGTCCAGAGCATGCTTTGACATTAAATAGCGTACGGCCTGAAATAATGTGCCATGGTATTCAATCATATAAAGAATTAAAGCCTTTATTAGAAAAGTCGACTGTGGTGGTCATTGGCCCAGGATTGGGCCAGTCACCGTGGGCAAAAAATATAGTTAAGTCTGTTTTTAAAAGTGATAAACCTTTGGTAGTCGATGCGGATGCATTAAATATTTTAGCGACACACCCTGAAAAATATTTTCAATGGATTTTAACGCCGCATCCAGGTGAAGCGGCGCGATTGTTAAATATGACTTCTGAAAAAGTGCAAGGTAATCGTTTGGCTGCTGCAAAATTACTACAAAAAAAATGGGGTGGGGTAGTGGTTTTAAAGGGAGCTGGAACGTTGATTATGGCATCGGATGCCATTCCTGCTATTTGTACGGTAGGAAATCCAGGAATGGCTACAGCGGGTATGGGAGATATTTTAAGTGGCGTGATTGCTGGGTTAGTGGCGCAGCATATTCCGTTAGTACGTGCTGCAAAACTAGGTGTTTTATTACATGCTCTCGCAGGAGATAGTGCAGCTGCCGCGGGAGGTGAGCGTGGGATGGTTGCAACGGATTTGTTGCCGTATTTGCGTTTTTTTGTGAATTCTTAACTCTCGAATAACTTCCTGTAATAGGTTGTTTTTACAGAAAGTTATTTTGTGATACTTGGCGCGGTAGCGCCTAGGCCACTCCTAAATAACTTCAGCTAACTACTTGATTTTTAGTACTGAAGTTATTTTACGATGCATGCCCCGCAAGGGCTAAGACGCTTTCAACCTAATCATGTTGGTTTAGGTTCAATGACATGGGCGTTGTTGCGTAAAAAATTAATTTATTGATTAATAAGAAAATTATACTAGAACAAAGTTTCTGCAAATTTTTATTAATCAATAAGTTATTTGCACAATATATAACTGATTGTTTGTAAATATGTTAATTTTAGATTATGTTGCCTTTTTTAAGGCTTGCGTTGCTGAATATGAGTAAATGTTTAATGATAACTGAATCTGTCATATTTTTTCCTAACGAAGCGAGTTTACTTTCTTTTGGCGAAAAGTTGGCGCACGCAGTGATTGCTCCCGCCGTTATTTTTATGAATGGGCCATTAGGCGCTGGAAAAACGACTTTAGCTAGGGGTTTTTTGCATGGGCTAGGCTATACAGCACATGTTAAAAGTCCTACTTATACCTTGGTTGAATCTTATCCTATTAAAAAAATGACTATATTTCATTTTGATTTATACCGGGTGCATGACCCACATGAATTGGATTTTATGGGAATTCAGGACTATTTTAATGATCAAGCCATTTGTTTAATTGAATGGCCAGAAAAAGGAACTGGTGTGTTACCTGCCCCAGATTTATGTTTTGATATTGAAATGCATAAGGCCGGACGTAAAATAAAATGCACTGCTTTATCAGAGCATGGTACCCACATTTTACATCGAATCGTTTATGAGTAATTATATTAAAATAATAAAAGCAATACTCTTAATCTATATTTTATTTAGTGTTCCGCTTTGTTCTCATGCGCTCACTAATACAAAAATAACAAATGTTAGTATATTTGAAGTGGAAGGCGGAACTAGAATTATTTTTAATTTTTCTACCATAAAACAAGCACGTATTTTTTCTTTGGAAGATCCAGACCGGTTGGTTCTTGATTTTGATAATACTCAACTAGGTGTTCGTTTAGCTAAATTAAATGTGATTTCTACAAATATAAAAAATATACGGGAGGGATATCCTCACTCACATCTACTGCGAATTGTTATTGATACTAAGACATCTTTTATTTTTAAAAAAATATTTCAATTAAATCCGTATCAAATGGTTGTAGATATTTATTCTTCTAAAAATTCTCTCACAAGAAAGATAGAAAAAAAGGGGAGAAAATCATTAGACTACACTGCGGAGCTAGATAAACAAATGACAATCTCGGCAGGACCCACTGCAGAGCTAGATAAACAAATGACAATCTCGGCAGGACCCACTGCAGAGCTAGATAAACAAATGACAATCTCGGCAGGACCCACTGCAGAGCTAGATAAACAAATGACAATCTCGGCAGGACCCACTGCAGAGCTAGATCAACAAACGACAATCTCGGCAGGATCCACTGCGGAGCCAGATAAACAAATGACAAGCTCAGCGGAATCTAGTGCAAGACTAGATAAAAAAACGGCAAGTTCAGCAGACTCTACCTCGAGACTAGATAAACAAACAACAAAATCTGCAGCCACCGATTCATCATTGTCAATCAAAAAACGTCCCTTTATTGTAGTAGTGGATGCAGGACATGGAGGAAAAGATACAGGTGCTATTGGTTTTTATAAAACGCGTGAAAAAGATATCGTATTATCCATTGCGACACAATTGGCTGCGCTTATTAATCAACAACCTCACATGCGCGCAGTGATGACACGAAAGGGAGATTATTTTGTTCCATTGGCCAACCGTTTAATACTAACGCGAAAAGATGATGCTGATTTATTTATTGCTATACATGCAGACTCTTATTTTAATACACGGGCAAGTGGTGCTTCAGTGTTTGCATTGTCGCAAAGAGGTGCGACTACTGTTGCTGCGAGATGGTTATCGGACAGGGATAATCATTCTGAGTTAGATGGTGTTGAATTGAATCAATTAAATGATAAAAGTCCTTTGCTACGTTCAGTACTCATTGATCTTGCACAAACTGTCACGATCCGGGATAGTTTGCGCTTTGGAAATTCCATTTTAGATAGCCTAGAAAACATGACCAAATTGCATGCTTCACACGTAGAGCAAGCGCCATTTATGGTATTGAAATCCCCAGATATTCCTTCCATTTTAGTAGAAACAGGTTTTATTTCAAATGGCGCAGAAGAATTACGTTTGCGTGATCCAGTGTACCAACATAAATTGGCATTAGCACTATTTAATGGTATTCGTCTTTATCAGAAAAAATATGTTTCAGAAGGAATCCAATGAATCGAATAGAAAGATTAAGCCCTTTATTGGCCAACCAAATTGCTGCAGGGGAAGTCATCGAACGTCCTGCAGCTGTCGTCAAAGAATTAATTGAAAATAGCTTAGATGCAGGTGCAACTAAAATAGAGTTAGATATTGAGCAAGGTGGTATGCGTTTAATCCGTGTGCGGGATAATGGTTCAGGCATTGCAGAAGAAGATTTAAATTTAGCGTTAAGCCGTCATGCAACTAGTAAAATTAAACAATTGGCTGACCTTGAAAAAATTATGTCGTTAGGATTCCGTGGAGAAGCGTTAGCGAGTGTCAGTTCTGTCTCGCGTTTAACATTAATTTCCGCCGTTGCGAATGCCTCAGGATATCAAATAAAAACAGAGGGAACGGAGCAAATGCCCGATCCACAACCTGCTGCACATCCACAAGGAACGACCATTGAGGTGCGCGATTTATTTTTTAATACACCGGCTAGAAAAAAATTTTTACGTACAGAAAAGACTGAATTTGAACACATCGATGAATTATTGAAACGGATTGCGTTAAGCGTATTTCATGTGAATTTTACATTAAAACATAACCAAAAACTGATAAGACAGTACCGTACAGCGAATACGATACTGGAATGTGAGCAACGGGTCAGTAGTTTGTGTGGACCTACATTTATTGAAAATGCATTAAGAATTGAAAATGAAATAGTTGGTCTGAAATTATCTGGATGGGCAGCACTGCCAACTTTTTCACGTGCACAAGCTGATTTGCAATATTTTTATGTCAATGGACGCATCGTGCGCGATAAGTTAGTCAATCATGCTGTGCGGCAAGCTTACCAAGATGTTATGTATGGGAATCGTCATCCCGCTTTTGTTTTATTTTTAGAAATTCCACCGGAACAAGTTGATGTGAATGTGCATCCGACAAAACATGAAGTTCGTTTTCGTGAAAGCCGGTTAGTGCATGATTTTGTGATACGCACGGTTAAAGATATTTTGGCGCATAGTCATCTAGATGATAAAACGTGTGCTCCGGCGAAGGTTCATTTTGTTGAGGCAGAAATATCTAGTTCTACTGATGCACCTGTATCTGTGATAAGCGGTAAAAACCCTGCTGCTCCCAAGCACTTTGCCGTTTACAAATCCAGTCATCATGCGAAGCCTACACAAATTCGGGAACAAATGGCTCTTTATCAACAATTACACCTGCCATCGCATTCACATGAATCACAAATGTCATCGCATGCATTGCATTCACATGAATCACAAATATCATCGCATGCATCACATTCACATGAATTACAAATACCATCGTCTCAATCTTATTCTGATAAATCTCAACTCTCATCACACGATAAACAAAATACAGCCATTCCTACATTGGGATTTGCATTAGCCCAATTACAAAATATTTATATTCTTGCAGAAAATGCTGATGGTTTAGTCTTAGTTGATATGCATGCTGCGCATGAACGAGTGCTATATGAAAAACTAAAATCACACTATGCAGAACAACGTATTGTCTCACAACCCTTATTAATTCCTGTGACAATCAGTGTCAGTGAAAAAGAGGCTGGTGTCATTGAAGAAAATGCAGAGCAATTCAAATCGATTGGTCTAGTAATTGACCGTATCAGCCAAGAATCAATTATTATCCGTGAAGTTCCTGATATTTTACGTGATGCAAATGTTACGCAATTGTTACATGATATCGCTGCAGATTTAATTGTAACAAAAAACACCTCTCGTATTGATGAAGCCATTAATCGCTGGCTAGGCACAATGGCGTGCCATGCAGCTGTACGTGCACAACGTAAATTAACTGTGCCTGAAATGAATGCTCTTTTGCGTTCAATGGAAAATACAGAACATAGTGGACAGTGTAATCATGGCCGGCCTACATGGTTAAAATTATCGATGGCTGAATTAGATAAGTTGTTCTTACGTGGACGATAATGGTAGGCATTAATTTATTTACCGCGCATTTTTTGAATCAATACAATCTATAGCAATTCCAACAATATGCAGCATCGCATGTACTGGTGGTGTGAGCGGCCGGAGCCGCGAGGCTCCTCCGGCTCGATTCGACATTTGGTGGAATGACGCAATTTTCGATTTTAGCTCACAGGACTTTTATCTGCTCGCCGAATCTTAAACCTAAACTAACATGATTAATACCTAATCATGTTGGTTTAGGTTAAAGTATTATGCAGCTGTGCCGAGAAGAGGTAACAAGATCTTTGTCTAGGTTTTGTTTCGTTGCGCTATTTAGGGAATTTTTAAAGAAATTTTGGTGATTCTCGATAGAGTATGTTTCTGGCTTAAGAATTTTTAAATTCTTGTCATTCTCTAATTTTTCCCAATTAGGTTCTTCGAAACGAATATCTACATTAACGTCAGAGTTTTTGCAATCAAGAATGGCATTCGCTATTGTAAAATAGCCATTAATTTGTTCTTCACTTAGCCCCTCTGTCTGGCTATCAGTTCCATTTTCAAGTTTTTTTAATTTGGCTAGATTTGACTGGTACAAAGAATAACTGACTGAATAGTCACAGCCTGTTTGCTGCTCTTGATATATCTCACCTTTGCTTATTTTTAATCCAAGCATAATGCTGTATATTCTGTTGACAATTTCTTGGCCTTTTTCGGAAAGTTGACTAAATTTCATTTTGATAAAATCTCCTAATTGTAATAAAAAACATTATTATATTAAAAAATGATCTAAATTATGATTTTTTTTTTATAAACATGTCAATACATTCGTAAAATTTTTGCCTATATTTTTATACGTACGGAGGCTTAATGATCGTGAATTCCTGTTGCCTAAGAAATAAATATTGCTTTTTTGCGCATATTGTGTTTGAAATATATGCATTTTAAGTTAGGAACGTGTATGAAATACTATGAAAATACCTTGCCTAAACATTGATAGGTATTTTCATCATTATCATGATAGTTTCGTCCATGTTCTTAGCCAACATTTTACTGCAGAGATCTTATATGAAATCCAAAATTATTTTAATTGGAGAGATTCATCATAGTCCGGACGGTGCTGATATATTGCATCAAACAATAAATTATTTAAAAGAAGTAGATAGCAAAATTAATATAGGATTGGAAGTATCGAAATTTAATCCATCCGAACGACAAGAAGTAATTAAAAAATTACTCGATCCATTCAGCCTTTTAGAAATGAAAAATCAAATGGAGCATTATTTCAAAAAAGAATTTATTTTTTCATTATTAAGACTGAAAGATGAAAAAGAAAAGAATACATTTTTGAATAATGTAGCAGATTGATGATAAATAATAATAAGTTATTTTTTTTAATGGGCCCCACAGCGTCTGGTAAGACACAATTGGCCGTGGAGTTAGTTAAGCGTTTTCCATTTGAAATTATTAGTGTTGACTCAGCACTGATTTATCGTGGAATGAATATTGGTACAGCAAAACCAGATGACCATATACTGGCTGTGGCTCCTCATCATTTGATTAATATTCGTGATCCGAGTGAAATTTATTCTGCCGCACAATTTAGGGAAGATGCATTAAGTATTATAAAAGATATTCAAGCCCGTCATAAAACCCCATTACTTGTCGGGGGCACGATGCTCTATTTTCGCGCCTTGGAGAAAGGGTTGGCCGTGATGCCCTCATCTGATGCAGTTATACGGGCTCAATTGTCAGCAGAAGCAAAGGAAAAAGGCTGGGCTGTTTTGCATGATCGTCTTACGAGTATTGATCCAATAGCAGCCGCACGTATTCATCCCAATGATCCTCAACGTATTCAGCGTGCATTAGAAGTTTATTTGTTATCAGGTAAAAATTTATCGAGTTGGCAACAAGAGCAGGATCATCTTGCTATTTCTTATGATATTTGTCATTTGGTTGTTTCTCCTGAAGAAAGAAATACGTTACATACACGTATTGCTGCTCGATTTAAGCAAATGCTATCAGCTGGATTGGTTGAAGAAGTTAAAGCACTTTATGCACGCGGTGATTTGTCCATTGAAATGCCGGCGCTTCGTTCTGTAGGCTATCGACAAATATGGCAATATTTAGCAGGAGAGTATTCTTATGACGAAATGCAAGAGAGAGCTATGGCAGCCACCCGGCAGTTGGCAAAAAGACAATTAACATGGCTTCGTCGTTGGCCGAATACGGTATGGTTTAATAGTGAAATGAATAATTGCTTAGAGCAAATGATTTGTTATTTGCAGGAGAAGTTTAGGTTGTGGTGATGCTTCAAACCTGTTAATACTTATTTTATAACACCTGGTTATCTTTGCGTCTAAGTATACGCGTACCATATTCCTATCCAATGTAGCAACTAGTTTGCTACATCGTGCTATCAAGCACATTGTACAAAAAAATTATTTCTTAGTCGTATCTGCTCCATATTTAAGGGTGAATAGCCCTCTTGCATTCCAAAACCCCGAGAAAACCAGCATATCAAGTTTTCAGAATACTGATTTACCCTTAAATTTGGAGCGGATACTCTTAGTCGCTAAGATAGTAGAAAAATTTGAGACATTTTGCTTCGCAGAATTGCTGAATACATCCTGGGTTATCTAAATGCCTCATCATGTTGGTTCAATTAGTAATTCTGGTTCAATCCGTATCTAGAAACGCTTGCAGTAGAATCACGGTTTATTTTATCCAAATTATTGTAAGCATTGTGAGCTAAGATATTACCTTCCTTAGCCGCTAGTAAATAATATTTTTTTGCTTTTTCGAAGTCGATATCCACTCCAGTACCTTTTTCATAACAACAACCTAAAAAGTATTGGGCCAGCACATACCCCTTATCTGCTGCTAAGTGATATAAGCGTACCGCTTCTTTGAGGTCTTTATCCACTCCTTTGCCATCTCTATAACAGTTTCCCAAGAGGGTTTGGAATTTCGGGTTATCTTTGTTATCTTCTGAACGATATGATTCCAGAATTTTTTTAAAGTCTTTTTCCTCCCCACCTTCTTGGAGAGAGGTTGGTGTAGACCACATAGTCTGGTTAATGGAATTTTTTAAAGATACCTGATTTTGTTCCTTTTCTTTCCGCTCCTGCGATACATCTTTCAGTTGGATAGCTGAGTTTGATGATGGTGAATTAGATAAAGTAATATCTTGCGAATCTATTCCTGTTTGTTCTGTGTAAGATACTTTATTTTCTCCGCTTTGGGAGCTCTCAATTTCATTGGTTCGTTTTTTTAAAGGTGGAAATTCTGTCAACTCATTGAAATTGATATCCGAGATGGTTTGATAGTATCTTACTCGATGTTCCAGTTCTTGCAATTGATTTGTTGATAAATCTAAAGCGCGTACGCAATCTTGCATGGTTTTATAGCGCTCAGCCTTCCAACTTATTTGCTTGGTACCTGTAGCCTTAAGATGTGTGTACCACCATTTTTCTCTTTTTTCAATAATCTCTTGTCTTATTTCATTTTCACGACGAATTTTATCATTCAATACATTTTTAGCATGCTTATACAAATCTAATATCTTTGTTGTATTTTGCAAGGTCAATTCTAACAATGGTTTTAATTCCAGATTATCTTTAATTAAAGAAGGAATCTTTGAATAGTTTTCACTAGATTGCTCTAATACATTCATTGCATTACGTAAATAATTGCAAGAATACATTGGATGGACTGGAAGAGCGGATGTAATGTATTGTGATGCTACATAGTCATAAATTTCTCCTTTATGCAACAATCCCCTAATACTGATTTGTGGATTAACTGAGGCTATGTAAGAGCCGAATTTAGCTATTTTTGTAGCAAGTTTTTTTATAGGATCGTCAGGTAGACCCTCATCAATCATTTCTCTAATCGATATAAAGAGCGTAGCCATCTCTTTGCATTCTTTTTTAATCTCTTCAGGAAACGATTCATGGATGACTACCATAGGTAGATGGGAAAAACTTGCGTGCGGTAGGCTTCCAGTAGAATGAAGAGTAACTGGGTTTCCTATGAATTTTTTTGTTTTTTTCTGTTTTATTTTTTGGGTTACAGTATTCTCACTCAAAGATTTATTAGAAGAATTCTGTTTCTGTTCTATACTAGATATTTCCCGGTATATCTTTTCAGCCTTTTCATCTTGTTCCTCAAGCAATTTTTTATTTTTTTCAAGCGATTTTTTGTGAATATCATTAATCGCTTTTATCTCATTTTGCAGCGATATATTCCATTCTTCGATATCAGTTGATGGTTTCGCATCTTCGAATTTATAATCATTTTCTAAAGCATTATCAAACGATAAGGGAGGTGAAAATCTGCCTTTATAGTTTTGTGCTAATTGATTAAGGCTAGTCAGCATGAAATGTTGAAGTTCATTAAAGATTTTTGAGGGCAACTCAACTTCCTTTAACAATTGCTGTTGCAGGTTCTTACATTTATCTATTCCAATAGTATGAAAATCTAGTATTGGTTCAATAGTGAGCTCAATTTTTCCGCTTGGTTGTTTGTAATCGTAATAGCATAAATTTTCATCCATAAAAAGCCATCTATTAACACAAACGCCATAGAATTCATCTAATTCTATTCTTTTGGCTAATATAGTGTTCTGAAAATGAAGTATCAAGCCTATATTATTCAGTAAAAGATTGGTTGTATAAATATCAGGATGTTCAATTTTTTTAGCAACCCACAATGTGTAATATAAAAGCTTTTGAAGTTGAATAGCACAGTCTAATAAAGGAGAGAGAATATTAAAATTATTAAAATAAATGTCCTCTTTTTTTGTAGACCATATAGAAATTAAACGGTTCCACTCAGGACTTGAAATAAGTGTCTTAAAAGAATTAACTATATTCGTTATAGTCCCCAAAGTGACGAACGGATCGGTCATATTAAATAGAATACTATTGAATTCTATATTTAATTTTAATGCTTGCAATACCCACAACAATAATTCATTTTTAGAAGATAAAGTTGTTTTTATCAAATTGTTTGTTTTTAAAATGCATCCAGCACGCATTGCTGTCATAAGAGAACTTCTATCTGATAAATCAAGGCCGTAGTGACTTAGATTAGTTATTTCAGTCAACAGATCAGCTATTTCTTGTAATTGAGTTGCTTTATTTGTAATGCTGTTAATTCTGAATTGGGCAGCGCTTATTTTAGCTTTCATAGCGGTTATGGATTGTAACTTTCTCATTAAAGGCTCAGCCTGAGGAATAGTAATTGTTTCTGTTGATGTTATTAGCTCATATTTTTCAGTATCATTAGAGAAGTAAAAGATTGATCCCAGATTTTTAATACCCTGTTTATCCAAAAAATTGATATATTTTCTCAAAATAGTTAAGAGGTTATTTTGAAACTTCATATATAACGCCAAATTATTTGGAATAGAATGAACTAACATGCCGCGCTCAAAATATAAAAATATTGAGTATGCGTTAAGAAAAAATCTTTCAACCATATTTACAATTTCTTTCTTGTTGTCATTTAGGTTTCTCGTAATCCAAGGGAAAAATGCTCTCATCCATAGAAATTGGTTAGTACTTTTTGCCATAAATTTGGAGCCTTTGGTATTACTAATAGATACTAATTCTTGTAACTTTCTTATCTCCCGCGCCATGTTTGAGCCGAATTGAGTCTTTTGATCTTGTTTAGCTGTCTTAAGGGGGTTCGTCATTTTTTCCAATACTGTAATTGTTTCACGTACCGCTTTTTCAATTTTAATAGCATTTGAAAATACGCCATCAGTAATCAAATCATTCAAACATTTTAAAAATATTTCGTTTGCTTCGAGGTAAATATCTCCCTTATTTAAGTTGTTAAGTACTATTTCCGCTTTATCTATAAACTGATCTATATTTAGTAAACCTTGGCTAAAAATTTCATTAAGACGTTCTATTAATGGTTTGTTTTTTGAATCTGTATTTAGATAAATTCTTTCTCCATTCAAGCTTCTTAATTGAATAAATTCAGGCGTTTTATATGTATGTACCAAGTTAATATTAAGAAGAGAATTTTTTTCTAGTAGATCCATTAAAGGGTGAAAATAATTCTTATTTATATTTTTTATATCTTGTATCAGAATTTCAGAGATATTTTTTTGATGCTTTTTTTCTAAATAAGAAAGAATAGGATCTTCATTTTTTTTTATCTCTAAAGTGGGAAGACGGGATTCTTCATATTTTTCATCTAAGTTAGAGGGTTCTGATGTTGCAAGTAAGAATGATTGATTTATATAGTGAGGACTAGGCTTGAATTCGCTGCCAAAAGGAAATTTTTCAACAAATTGGCCATCCTTATATAACTTGATTGACTTAGATGCGGCTTTTTCTATTTCTTTCCCCATCGTAAATGCTTTAGATGGTCTATCCGTAATAAATAAGGTTTCTAGACTATCATAGGCAAAGGTAGTCATTTGATCTAAAGTATATATATTTGGCAATTTGACCTGATTATTATTAATATGAGAAAGAATATATTCTTGGATAATAGCTCGCAGGTTGATTTGTGCATAATGACCACGAAAGTCAAGGTAATTTAATAAATTATATAAACCTTGGCAGGTTTGTTCTAAGTTTTTTGCATCAATTTGTTTGGAGAAAAACTGAGGTAAGTTAGTCAATAGTTCAGGATAAGATATTAATTCTCGATTTCCAGGAATGGGCATGACCTTATTGATTGCAGGATTTTTTTCTTTACTCAATTCTTTCACAAAGAGAAAACTTTTTAATGCGACTTTTAGACTGCGAGGACTCAGATCAGCATCAACCCAACATTCGCCTACATTTTGGCAGTGAAATTGAAATGCCGGAAAATTCTCGTCTTTTTTATGAAACGCTAAGTAAAAATCTTTAAAGAGTAAAAAATCATAATCATTTACATTAGAAGGAAGGTTTTGTTTAGAGAATACAGATAATTTTCCAGCGACAATAAGAGGAGGTCTTGCTTGCTTATATTTTTTCTTATCTGTAACTGATAAATCAATCGGTTTTCCGCCTAACATGGGCTTGGACATATTCGCCCATGTGGATTTTGGCGTTGGTTCTCGTTTTTTTTCTGTATAGCCCAATTTTTTCAATTCATTAACTTTTTTGTTAATCGAGTGAGTGGGCACGATGAAATCAAAATCATTTGTCCCTATTAATTTTGCTTTGGATAAAATGCTTTCTCTGTCAGAATCTGAATAATAATAGAAGATTCCAAGCAAGGTAACGAATTTACCAGTGGCATAACCACCTAGATTATACATCTCCGTTATTATTTCTTCATTGACACCAATTGCCTCAAGAAAATCTGCAATATCTTTATTGCTTAATAATGGCTTGGTATTGGTTTCTTTTACATCTTTTTCTTTGGTTTCTGATAAAGCCGTATCGACGGGGGTTGGTCTCAACACGCAGCTTATTTTATTTGAAATATCTTTTACATAATTTTTCGGTGTGATTAATGAATTTTTAATCTTTGGTCTAAAGCGCATAGCAATACAGTGAGTAGTAAAATCTGCTTTTTTTGCAGTAATTGCGCAATGATAAATTTCCTGAGCTGTTTCGAAATCAAGTGCTCTAATAGCTGCATCTAGTGCATAATTGAAAGTAAAGGTGTTGAATTTTGCAAATTTAAGAGCTTCAGTATAAATATAAAGCACAAAATCCAATTTTTTCTTTTTACCGAATGTTTCAATTATTGCATTAAAAACATAGCAAGGCTTATGTTCACCTGAATTTGTTGCCCAATATTCATATAAATTGAGAGCTTGTTTATCGCAATTGCTCTTTATTAAGTTCACAATAAGCTCAAGCAATGAGTCAGTGGTGGTTTTACTTGTATCTAGTATATTATCTAGAGCTGCTATTATCTCTAAATCAATCTTGTATTTTATATTTCCGAGTAGCCTTCTTGAATATTCATCATCTTTCTCTTCTTCTTGTGTTATTATTTTGACTTCTGTGGTTCTTAATAGATGCAGCCTCTCATCAAGATCAGCTAATGGATTTGATCTGATAACATTTTTTGATTTTATCTCTGACTTTATCTCTGAGCTTATTGAATTAGGTACAATGTTTTTCTGAATTTTATCCTTTTGTTCGTCCAATGCTGAAAGTATATTGTAGTCAACAAGATTTTTTAGAATAAGATCTTTTTTTTGGTTAAGCAGCGTTTGCACATGCTCAAATTCGCTTTCATCTTCTCTTTTTACAATTTCCTTTTCTATTTCATAACTTAATTCCAATAATGTACTTGCCTGTGACATAAGGGTAATAAGAGTGTGTCTATTTTTATTATCGAATGTTTTTTTGTTGTTCTTCATAATTTTCTAATTTATTGTCAAACTGTGCGGTTAAATATTTTAATTTTTCATTTGAAGCTTGTATTTTTTCAGCAGTGTTTTTGACTGGAACCAACTTATAATCTTTCTCATCTTCGTCATCATCAATTAAATCTTGGAAACCTAGTTCTTCTTGGATCCTATTATTGCGTTTTATTTCTCTGATATTAAACTCGTCATTTGAATGAGAGGATGGATTCTGATTTTTAGTATCTCCCAAAGAGGTTGGAGGGAATGGTGTCGTCACTCCCCCTTGAAAGGAACGGGATGTTGGTGAGGAAGCAAGATTTTCTTTCAGAGCAAGAGAAGTTGATACAGCAGGCGCACTGTTGTTTTCACGTTTCGCTAAGTTATACCAGTGTCTAGCGTTTTCTGCATCCTTGGCTATACCATATTCAGGCATGCCACTACTATACCAATTACCTAATAATTTTTGTGATTCTGAATGTCCGTATTCTGCAGCTAGTTTAATCCATCTCACAGGCTCTTTTGGATCTATATGAGGTCCCATCAAGTAAGGTTCTAGTGTGAAAGCGTGTCCAATTTCATAAACAACGTTTAAGTACTTAGAATCAATGAATATAATAGTTTCTAACATTTTTCTCATTCCACTATAAGTAAAATGAATATCCTGTTCAGCCATAGTTTTTATAGTTGCGATATCTGTCGTTGGAGTTATTTCCTGATTAATCAAAAATGATTGATTTGATTTATATTTATCAGTATGGCTAGCAGCAGGCGTGGTATTTACGCTTTTTTTCTTTGGAGTAGATGACTGTTGTTGTGATGAACCAGCTGATGATAATTTAGAAGATGATTTCATAGTGTGGGTACTTGCCTATAGTTAGTTCTAAAAAATAATTATTGTTAATCTTGGATTTTCATTTTGAGTGCCCTAGCCCTTTCAGGGCAAACATCAAAAAAGAACTTCAACAACGAAAAATTACACACTTACGTCGAAGTTCTTTGAGAGCGTCTTAGCCCTTGTGGGGCATGCATCGTAAAATAACTTCAGTACTAAAAATCAAGTAGTTAGCTGAAGTTATTTAGGAGTGACCTAGGCGCTACCGCGCCAAGTATCGCAAAATAATTTTTTGTAAAAACAACGTATTACAGGAAGTTATTCGAGAGTTTTTTGAGTGATTTGTTGTCATTTTATTGAGCGATTTTGTCAGTAAAGTTTGTAATTTCTTCAGTCTAACATCGTGCTAGCAACAATGCCATATTTTTTTCAGGCGTTTCCGAGCTAAAATAACATACATTTGACACAATGTACCGTTTTGGTGCAAAGTATACGCAATTTCCCTGGCTTGCAGATTTAGTGCGCGATTTCCAGTGTGCGAGCGCTTCCAATGTGTTTGACAATTTAGCAAATGATTTGTTATTTGCAGGAGAGGTTCAGGTTGTGGTGATGCTTCAAACCTGTTAATACTTATTTTATAACACCTGGTTATCTTCGCGTCTAAGTACATCATCAACCATTTTGAAGCGCTGTCCTGGTTGTGATGTTTTATGCAACTCTTTCGCTAACTGCGCGCCTAATAAAGCATTATTTTTAATCAATGCTACATTGGCTGCCAAAGTTTTGCCGTTGGTTATTGCCGTTAATTCTTTCAATAAAAAAGGTGTGACGGCTTTGCCTGAGATTTTTTGCATGGAAGCTTGTTTTAATGCACGATCAATAGCGGGTTCAATAATGTCCGAAGGTATTTCATATTCTGTTGGGATAGGTTGTGCAATAACAACGCCAGATGATAACGGCAATTCTGAATAATGATGTAAGAATTTTCCAAGTTCTCTCATGGTATTGATTCTTGTTGCTAAAGGATATGGCGTTAATGCGGTATAAAACGCAGGAAAAACATTTGTTTTATAGCCAATAATAGGAATGCTATACGTTTCTAAAAATTCTAAAGTACGAGGTAAATCTAAAATAGATTTTGCTCCGGCACAAATGACGGCTATTTTTGTTCGTGCTAATTCAATTAAATCAGCAGAGATATCTAATTCATTGCCACGATGTACTCCTCCAATCCCACCGGTGGCCATTAAAGAAATTCCTGCTTGGGCTGCTATGAAAATGGTAGCAGCAACTGTTGTTGCTCCATTCAATGATTGACTGAGAATGAACGGAATATCTCTTACACTGACTTTATTAACTGTTTGATAAGTTGCTAAGTACTCTAATTCTTTTGTAGATAAACCTATCTTGATTTTTCCTTCTAAAATGGCAATAGTTGCAGGTGTTGTTCCTTCGCGTCGAACCATTTCTTCTACCTCAAGCGCGGTATTTAAATTTTCTGGATAAGGTAGTCCATGAGAAATGAGTGTTGATTCTAACGCAAGAATAGGTTGTTTATTTTCAATGGCCTGTTGAACGTCAGGAGAATATTCAAAATGAATCGACATAATTTATGTCCAGGTTAAATGAAGAATTGAAGGATTGTATCGCAAGAAGAGGTGCTTTTTCACCTAATTGACAAGCTTTTAGCAAAGGAAGTTTTTTTTGTAATCCGAATAAAATACCTGAAATAAAAGCATCACCAGCTCCGTTAGGATCAACAACAGGGATAGTTGGTGCTGGATGATGCATACGGGTTGTTGCGTTCATTACAACGTAACCTTAACATTTCTCGCAACACCGCCTGATGTTTTATATGATTTAACTGAATAAGAAGAGGCGAATACGAGAGGTGATTGCGTTTTAAATTTATAATCTATATTGGCTCCGCCAATGCAATAGATGTTTTTTTTATTCAAAAATGCATTATCCTTAATATTAAATATTGTAACATTATCCTGGATATTGTACTAAGTTATTGATTTTTTAAAAGTGTATTTTCAAATATTTATACTTCACCTCGACACAATTTGCGCTTTTTAGCGCTCAGCCGCAGGTTAGCTTGAAACGTTCCAAACGTGCGCATAGTGATTCCTATGCAAGTGTTTGGAACGTTTCAAGCTAACCTGCGGATGAGATGCTAAAAAGCGCAAATTGTGTCGAGGTGAAGTATATCTATAATCTTGGAAAAGAACCTGGATTCTTTTCTTTAAATCGAGCATGATATTCTATGTCTACTAACACGGAGGTTTTTTAGTATGAGCAATAAATGTGGTTGTTTAAAGTTACAGCCTATTTCATTAGGATTCGCCATAGGCGTAGTGTCAGGCATTTTTATGATGGCTTTGGCATGGGCTGCTTGGACGTGGGGTTTTGGAATAATGGTAGTTCAGCAAAAAGGAGCCATTTTTCCTGGTTATGAGGCTTCTTTAATGGGTGGGTTTTATGGTTTAGGTTGGGGGATACTAGCCGGTTACATTTTTGGGTTGCTGACTGGATTAGTTTATAATATGTGTGTTTCTTGCAAATTGTGTTGTTGCTGTTGCTGTAAACCAAAACCTCCAGTAAGTACTATATAAGATATTTATATAAATCTTGATTAATTAGCACTTAAACTATTATTAATAGGCGCTGTATTTGTATTACCTTTTTCAACCATATACATCGTCTTTAAAATTTTAAGTGCTTCATATAGCTGAAAATCGGTTTGTGCTAATTGATCAGAGACTTTAATATCATCGTCATTCGTTACTGTTGTTTTATCTTTTGTATTAGCAGCTGATGGCTGATTCCCAATATGACCTTTTAAGTCAAATTCATGAATAGGGTTAAGTGCTGCCATATCCACTGCATTATTGTTATTTTGTTGAATCTTTAAATCATCAATGACGACATCCGGTGTAATGCCTTTATTTTGTATAGTGCGTCCTGATGGTGTGTGATATAGAGCAGTTGTTAGTTTTAGAGCATGTGTATCGTCTAGGGGTAGAACAGTTTGTACCGATCCTTTGCCAAAACTATTTGTCCCAACAATGACCGCGCGATGATAATCTTGCAAAGCGCCAGCAACAATTTCCGACGCTGATGCTGAACCGGCATTGACAAGAACAACTAAAGGCGCGCCATTTAAAATATCACCGGGTATGGCTTTCGCAGAATATCTTGAGCTGGGTAAACGACCTTCCGCATAGACGACTAAATTTTTATAAGTGGGATAGGCTTGTAAACTTTTATTGTCTAAAAAAAACATCAGAGACTTGTACAGCAGTTTCTAATAAACCGCCTGGATTATTACGCAAATCTAAGACAAGTCCTTTTAATTGTCCACCGGCTTCTTTTTTCAATGTGTCGATAGCGGCAATCATCAATTCTGTTGTAGGTTGTTGGAATTCACTAATACGTACATAACCAAAACCGTTGCTTAGCATATTACTTTTTACGCTGGATATTTTAATAATGTCACGCACCAGTTTAAAGGTAAGAGGTTTTTTTTCGCCTTTGCGAATAACGGTTAATAAAACTTCCGAGCCTTTTTTTCCGCGCATACTGTTTACGGCTTCATTTAAAGTCATTTCATTGACTAATTTGCCATTAACAGACACGATATAGTCGCCTGATTTAATCCCGGCTTTTGCCGCTGGCGTATCATCAATAGGGCTAATGACTTTAAGAACACCATATTCACCGGTTACTTCAACACCCAGACCACCAAAGGAGCCCGAGGTTGTCATTAATAATGTTTTATAAGAATCTTCATCAAGATATTCGGAATGAGGGTCAAGGCCGGTAAGCATGCCGCGAATAGCATCTTCCAATAATTTTTTATCATCAATAGAGGTGACATAATAATCTTTAATTTGTGTGATGGCATTAGTAAAACGATCGATATCATTCTTTTGTAGAGGTTCCGATTTTGCAGTGGTTGTTGTAATCGCAGAATCAGGGTCAATATTATCATCAGTAAAAGCAGCAGCAGGTGTGAAAAATAGCATTAATTCTAAAGCAATCAGGGTAAAAATGCCTTGAAGAGTCAATCGAGATAATTGCTTCATATGGGACTCCGTCATAGAAATAGACTATTTATCTAAGAGTATAGTTTATTTTCCATCAAATAACGTAGATAAGATATTAGGAGATACCATGAACTTTAACATTTCATTTTTATAAAAATTGCATAGATATTGCGAAAAAATACGGGATTTTTACTGCCTATCTTACTAAAAAATATAAGGATTTACCCGAATAACAGGTAAATAGTATTTTTCTTAACAATTCAGATTAATTGCAATAATGCTTGTCCAGTCATTTCAGAAGGTTTTGGGAGATCCATTAAATAAAGTAAGGTTGGAGCAATATCAGAGAGTGTTGCATTTGTTTTGATGATGTTTGCTTTTCGACCTACGTAAATAAGGGGAACGAGTTCGTGGGTATGGGCTGTGTGGGGTTGTTGCGTCTTTTCATTAAACATGAGTTCAGCATTACCATGGTCTGCTGTGATAATGGCTTCGCCTCCCACCGATTTTAATGCAGATATTATTTTGCCGATACATTGATCAATTGTTTCAATAGCTAAGATAGTGGCAGCAAGATTGCCAGTATGACCTACCATATCAGGGTTTGCAAAATTACAGATAATCACGTCATAGCATTCATTTTTTATTGCGGCAACTAATCGATCAGTGACTTCTAAAGCGCTCATTTCTGGTTTCAAATCATACGTCGCGACGTGAGGGGAAGGAATAAGAATACGATCTTCTAAAGGATAGGGTTTTTCAATCCCGCCATTAAAAAAGAAAGTGACATGTGCATATTTCTCTGTTTCTGCAATGCGTAATTGCCGTAAACCGAGGTCGCTGATGTATTCACCCAAAATATGGTTAAGAGACATGTTGGGAAATGCAATAGGGACATTAAACGTTGCATCATATTCAGTCAAGGTAACAAAATGGACTGCGGGCCATTTTGTGCGAGTAAATCCATTGAAGTCAGGGTCTATAAAAGACTGTGTTATTTCGCGGGCACGATCTGCGCGAAAGTTCATAAAAATAATAGTATCACCTTCTTGGATAGTAATATGTGCAGTATTTATTTCATGGATACTAGTGGCTTTAACAAATTCATCTGTTTCTCCTCGTTCATAGGCAAGCTGTAATCCTTGCAATGGGGTGGTGGCTTGATATTCGCCTTTTCCTAACGTTAATAAATCATATGCTTTTTGAACGCGTTCCCAACGTTTATCCCTGTCCATGGCGTAATATCGGCCGATAAGAGAAACAATTTTTCCGCATCGCAATTTTTCACAGCTTTTTACCATGTGAGTGAGAGAGGTTTCTGCGCTTTTGGGCGGCGTGTCACGCCCATCTAGAAAAAGATGTAAATAAACGTTAGAAACATTTAATTTAGCGGCAAGTTTGACCAAGGCAATCATATGTTCCTCATGGCTGTGTACTCCGCCGGGAGAAAGTAAACCTAAAATATGTAATGCTTTTTTTGTTTGTAAGGTGTGGTGGATTGCTTGAGTTAATATAGGGTTGGAAAAAAATTCTCCATTTTTAATCGCAAGATCAATACGCGTTAAATCTTGATGTACTACGCGGCCGGCACCCATGTTTAAATGACCCACTTCGGAATTACCCATTTGTCCCTCTGGTAAACCTACGCATTTTCCTGAGCCAGAAATAAGAGTATGAGTATAATGCTGCCAAAGAAAGTCCCAGTTAGGTTTTTTCGCTTGAGCAATGGCATTGGCATTTGATTCTTCTCGGTATCCCCAGCCATCAAGAATAATGAGCGCTAAAGGACGTGGGCGTTGTGACATGGAAGTTCCTTTATTTTTAAAATGAGGAGAATTATCCTTGATTTGATAAATAGAATCTATACCCGTAGGTCTGGGCGTCAAAAACCTAACACGCATATGTGAGAGCTTGTTGCGTGATAATCATTGGCATCTTAGTAGCTAACGGCTAAACTAGATGCAATATATTTTATGGATCTCTGCATGAAACTCACTAAATACATAATCATATGGTTTTGTCTTCTTCTTATAAATAGTGCTGTGGCGGCTGAAGATGCAGCCTTATCAACGACTCCTACAGTTATTCATGATCCTTACGAGGGTTTTAACCGGGTTATATTTAATTTTAATGATTTTTTAGATCATGCCGTACTGAAGCCTTTAGGTACTTTGTATAAAGATATTGTTCCTAAACCATTAAGTAAGGGGATTAGTAATTTTTTTGCTAATTTTTATACTATTCCAACAGTGATTAATGATCTCTTGCAAGGAAATTTTTATCAGACGACGAGTGATGCTTGGCGTTTTACCATTAATACGACCGTGGGGGTGCTGGGATTTTTTGATGTAGCATCTTATATGGGCTTGGAGCCTAATACAGAAGATTTTGGTTTAACATTAGCACGATGGGGCTATAAAGATTCTAATTATTTAGTATTGCCTATTTTTGGTGCCAGTACTGTGCGTGATGGGCTATTTGGTCTTCCAGTGTATTATTTTATGACACCGTATGCCTACATATCTCCGATGGAGGTATCTTATGCGATTTATGGTGTGGATTTAACAAGTCGACGAGCTGATCTATTAAACTATCAAAGTGTGTTTGATCAAGTGATGCTTGATAAATATAGTTTTGTACGGGACGCTTATTTACAGCGAAGAGCTTATCAAATTCAACGAAATACTGAATTGGGCGATCCTTATTTAGAAAAAAATGCTGCACAAATGGAAGAACAGCAAATAAAATTAGATGAAAAAATTCAAGAAACTAAGATTTCTCCTTTGGGATTAAATGGTTATTATTCGTTAGTATTTAGAAATTAGATAAAAATAGTTAGGTTTTTAGTGTGATACAGATAGTATTATTTGAGCCTGAAATTCCACCCAATACGGGAAATATCATTCGATTATGCGCTAATACGGGCGCTGTATTGCATCTTATTCATCCGCTGGGTTTTGCGCCAAATGATAAGCAGTTAAAACGTGCAGGATTAGATTACCATGAATGGGCGCGCGTATATCATCATCAAAGTTATGAGCATTTTATAAAAGAAGTGAATCCTTCCCGTCTATTTGCTTGTTCAACCCATGGAACACAGCATTATGTTGATGCAGAATATCAAGTCAGCGATGTGTTTTTGTTTGGGCCAGAAACAAGA
>Ga0207083_1031_pt1 | contig 29205 bp, 31 predicted proteins | sample Alteio_BWMinHeat_57_FD_153516 | JGI IMG/M metagenome (GOLD analysis project Ga0207083, IMG submission 153516) | Enriched cells from forest soil in Barre Woods Harvard Forest LTER site, Petersham, Massachusetts, United States -... | ecosystem: Environmental > Terrestrial > Soil > Temperate forest >... | reverse complement strand
CTCTCGCAGGAAGCGCTGCGTCCGTTGATGGATTACGCCTGGCCCGGCAATGTGCGTGAGCTTGAGAACGTGATCGAACGCGCCGTTGTGCTCGCTTCCGGCAGCACGATCGCACTCAACCTGATCCCCGACCACATCAGCGGCCGCGCGCCCATCGCCAGCATCCTTGATGCGCGCCCGGATGCCTCCTTGTTTGAGATCCTCGAGGAGTGCGAGCGTCGCATCATCACAGACATGCTCGACCAGTGCAAAGGCAACCAGACGGAGACCGCCGAACGCTTCCATATCCCGCTCTCAACGCTCAACCAGAAGATCAAACGCCTTAGCATCGATGTGAAGAAGAAACACAAAGGAGAGTAACGAGTAGTTGGATATGGTTGGTTGCGGGCTTCACATCAAGTTTCAACTCGTCTCAAAGAACAATCGGGCTGACAATGTCAGCCCGATTGTTCTAACTGGAAACCCGAAACTTGAAACTGCCTTACTGCATGCATTGCAGTGTGGACATGCATTTTTGCAGTATCGCCTGCTCGGTGGTGCTGATCTCGGTGAATTCGAGACCGTAGCGGAAACTATTGCGGTTGCGGACGACCGCTTTGAGGTACAACCGTTCCTGGCTGTACGGGATCTGCACCACCACCGTCAGTTCGTCTTTGATCGCCAGTTCAGTGGGAATGTAGCATGCCATGCCGCCGATGCTGAGGTCCGAGGTCTGCGCGAAGAGGGTCTTCTTCGGCTCGGAGAGTTCGAGCGCGATGCGGATGTTGAGATTCATACGTTCATGGCGGCGGATGGACTTGAAGAGGTCGTTCAGGTTCGTAGTAGTGGTGATGTAACTCAATGGCATGCTCATGTTCTTGTCCTTTTCTGGATCAGAAGCTTTGCAGCAGAGTCCCTACATCGATGGAAACATTCTCGGCGAATATCAAAATGCAATCAATGAACTATGGTCACCGAAGTTACGAAAGACTTTTAGAATATTCCTAACCATGGAATTAGCGCCTCCATTTTTGGCACGTTTGCCAGGTAGTGAGTCCAAACTTGATTTAAGAGTAGTGAACTGAGGTACGGAATATAATGCTGCCTTGTATCCACAACGGCAAGCCATTATGTCCAAACTGCTCACGATCTCTTCCACTGCAATAGCCATCCTTCTGACCGCCGCCGCTGGCACCCAGCCCGCCAAAACATCTTTGCTGCCGGATTCGCAACTGACCGCGATCACGTCGGAAGCATCGGGCGCGCTGGCAAAAGACACCATCATCGCGCTCGGACACTTGCATCGTGTGCATGCCTCTCCGGGGTTCCATCAGGCGGCAGAGTACATCGCGGACCGCGCACGCGATTACGGACTTGAGGAAGTACATATCGAATCCTTCCCAGCCGATGGCAAAACGACGTACAACTCTTTCAAGGCATATCTTGGATGGGAGCCGAAGAGCGGTGTGCTGACCGAGCTTGGCGAATCTCCGCAAGTCATTGCCGATTTCTCCAAGATGCCGGTCGCGCTCGCCGATTACAGCAATGACGCCGATGTGACCACTGACCTCATCGACGTCGGCGCAGGGACATCGGAAAAAGATTATGCCGGCAAAGACGTGAAGGGCCGCATCGTGCTCGCCGGTGGAAACGTTGCTGCGGTGCATCATGAGGCGGTCGACCAGCGCGGAGCAGCCGGTGTTCTCAGTTATCAACCCAACCAAGTCACCGGATGGAGCGGCGATTACCCCGACCTCGTGCGCTGGGGACACCTCTCTCCCTACAACACCGCCAATAAGTTCGCATTCATGATCTCTTTGCGCAAGGCTCGCGAGTTGCAGGCGCGGCTGAATCACGGCGAGATTATCAAGCTGCACGCCGAAGTTTCAGCGCAGATGAAACCCACAAATTTTGAAGTCGTCACCGGCATCATCCGCGGCACAGACCCCGCAGCCGGAGAGATCGTTTACAGCTGCCATCTCTGCCATCAGAAGCCCGGCGCGAATGACAACGCCAGCGGCGCGGCAACGATCCTCGAAGATGCGCGCATTCTGGCACGTCTGATCCGTGAGAAGAAACTGCCGCGTCCCAAGCGCAACATCCGTTTCCTGTGGCCGCCTGAGATCGCCGGCACCATGTGCTACTTCGCGCGCCATGCCGATGAAGTGGCAAAGATGGTCGCGGTCATCCACATGGATATGGTCGGCGGCGATCCCAAACTCACCCACGCCATCTTCCATCTCACGCGCACGCCGGCTTCCCTGCCCAGCTTCACCAATGACGTGGCTGCCGTCTTCGGTTCGTATGTCTATGACGGCGCGCGCCGTGCCGCAATGGACGGCGACTTCACTAACGCCAATATTTCCACAGAGGGATCAAAAGAGATGATGCTGGCGGACTTCCACGATTTCACCATGGGCAGTGACCATGACGTGTATCAGGAAGGCAGCTTCCACGTTCCCGCCATCTACATGAATGATTGGCCGGATGTGTTCATCCACACCAACGGCGATGTCCCCGCCAATATGGACGCCACCAAGCTGCAGCGTGTCGCGGTGATCGGAGCTTCCTCCGGATACTTCATGGCGAGCGCCGGGGAAGCCGAAGCCAAGATCCTGATGGGCGAAGTCTTCGCCCGTGGTGGTGAACGCCAGAGTCAGGCCCTGCGCCGCGCTTTCGCCGAGTCTGACATTCTGAAAGGCTTGAATATCATCAAGCAATCAACGGAGCAGGAGCGAAGTGCATTGGATTCGATCAAATCCCTCGACCCGCAATCGAAGACCACCAGTGACCGTGTCGAAGATCTCAAACAAAGGCTGAGCATGCGTGAAGCCGAAGCGTTCATGGCTCTGCGCGACATCCATGGCGCCGACGCCATTCATGAAGGACCGAAATTACTCCAAGTGTACAAACGCAATCCCAAGGTCCTTGGCGGCATGGACATCTATTACTACGACTACATCAAAGACCACGTTCCAGAAGCTCCGAATTCCGCCGCGCCAGCACCTCCGCTCGATGGAACCCTTGCCTATGAAGCGTTGAACCTCGTGGATGGTAAACGCAACGTGTCAGATATCCATCATGTGTTGACGGGGGCGTATGGTCCGGTGGAGATCAAGAAGCTGGTCGATTACCTTAAACTGCTTGAGCGTGCAGGCGTGGTGACACTTGCCGAGCGGACGTCTGCAAAATAGTCAGGTGTAAAAGCCATACGGTTTCACCGATTTTATTTTCTCTGCGTACTCTGCGTCTCTGCGGTAGAAATTGCTGCTGTTTTTGGGTAGAACAGAAAATTTTCCCCAAGCATCGCAAAGTCCCTTACTTCTTGACCGGCGGCATCATCAGCGGGACATTCGTAGGAACGTTCGCCGCATCCCCTGAAGTGGACAGCACCTTCAACGCCGATAGAGGAAGCTTATCAGCATTGGCCAGGAACAGGCTCACCTGCCACATCTGCTGTTCTGAAAGCGAAGACTTGAAGCCGGGCATGCCCGTGAGCCGGATGCCGTTCGCCACCTTCCAATATGTTTCTCCAACGGGATCATCCGTCACGCCATGCTTGAACAACTGCGGAGGCTTGGGGAACATGCCAGCGGCGATGGCGGTGGGGTTCTTTTGTTGCGGCACTCCGTGGCATACAGCGCAATGTTCGTTGTAGATGTGCGCTCCGGCGACATAGGCCGGTTCATCCGCTGCGAAAGGAGCGGCCTTGGGCGCATCTCTTGCGACTCTTGAGTTGAGCAGGAATCCGGTGACTTTTTTTTCATACGGCAAAGGCGCATCCGCTGTGGCTACGGGTACTTTCCCTTTCAGGAAGTAGATCGCTCCGCAGATAGGTAGGATGAGCAGTCCAATGATGATGCCTAAGATGAATTTCATAGGAAGACCTCATGCAAATCGTAACATTCAGGAGGAGTCGAAGGTGTGCAGAAAAGTACAGTAGCTAGTGGTTAGTAGCTAGTGGTTAGTGGCTTTGTCATTCCGAGTCCGCGGTGGCGGGAAACTGTTCATGCTTTTGCCTCTGTCTTTGCCTTTGCACTTAACCTTGAAACCTTCGAAACCCGCCGTGGCGGGAAACTTTGCTTTGCCAATAAATCTTGACAACTCATCTCTTGCGCCGTAACTTGCCTTCACCGGAGCAAGCCATGGCGTCTGCTGCATTCTCTCCAACACTGTATTACAAGCACTCTGGCAAGTTCTTTTGGCAGGGAGCGGTGCGTGCGGTCCTTTTCGGTGTCGCCGTGGGGCTTCCCACAGCCTGGGTCTACGCATGGTTCATCCATTGGGACCCATTCATCTACTTCAACCTGCTCGCGGTATGCCTGTTCGGTTCCATCATAGGATTCGTCGTGGAAGGCGTGCTGGAATCCGGTAAATGCCGTAATGCTCCCATTGCTTTTCTCGTTTCAGGTCTGGCTGCATTCCTCTGCTACTACTTCAGCTGGGCGGTATGGTTGCATGCGCAGCTTGGATTCAGCACACTCGCGTTCCTCAACCCCGACCATATGTTCGCTGTGATGCAGACCGTCGCGGCTCATGGCGCGTGGTCGCTCCGTGGGTCCACTGTGACCGGAGCAGCTGTTTGGGCAACGTGGACAGGTGAAGCGGTGATGGTCACCGGGATCGCCATGTACATCGCCACGGACGCCATGCTCGAGAGCACATACTGCGAGAACTGCGACCAGTGGACGAAGGAGACGCTTGGCGCCGCTTACATATCCGCGGGCAGCGCTTCTCCGCTCGATGAGAACTTGGGGTATCGCAAATACCAAAAACTGTTGAAGGCCCAGGCTGTGGAGTTGAAGCAGCATCTTGAGGCGAAAGACCTGAAATATCTTGAACACCTCGGACGTGTTGAGTTCGACAGCGTCGCCTGGTACCAACTCGACCTGCATAGCTGTGCCACGTGCCAGATGTTCCATACACTGCGCGTCAAACAATTCCAGAGAAAGCAGTCAGGCAAGAAGATCACAGATGATACCGATGACAAGGAAGTCATGTGCCAGTTGCTTCTCACTACGCCGGAAGCGGACCAGATCCGGGGGGTTCGGCAAGAAGATGCCGCCGATGTTGCCGCTCTTGATGGATGAGATCAAGAAACATGCAAAAGAGGCTGCCAAGAAACCCGATGATGTTGTAGATCCAACGGCAAAATAATGCCGCTGATCCAGTCCACCATAATCGAGCCCGCAGGGCGATATACAGTGTGGCCGGGGTGCCCCAGGTTCGCGTCGGTTTGCGACGTGAACCTGGGCATGATTGATGATGATTAGAGTCGGAATTCCTATTGCATCAGGCATCTCCGCGGTGGGTTTGCTCTTGCCCTTAACTTGAAACGAGAAACTCGAAACTGCTCTTTTGTATGTCGTCGACTGAAGCCGATTGTCAAATGCTTGATTTTCCTATCTCATTGAAAACAATATAGTTAAATTTGATTTCAAATGTCCAGGAGAGTACCTTTGAATTGATATACTGGTTATATAGACTTGAATTTTAGTTTTGCCATTCATCAGAGCCTTCCCATTAGGAATGGCTTTTCTCTTTTGATTATGTATTTGATTTTCCTCGCCGCCTCCGCGTCGGAGCCTGTCCCGAGCGTAGTCGAGGGACGGTAGTTATTGCATTTGCTTTTGTACTTCACATTGAAACCTTGAAACTATGAAACCTTGCAGTTAAAAGACACAACCCTACATGAAACTTCATCCCTCACTTGATCTGCCTAAACGCCGAGGCGAATGGGTGGAACTTCTCTTCGCCGCCAAAGCTGTATCACTCGGCTTCACAGTCGTTAAACCTTGGGGTGACACCTCCCGTTACGATTTCGCGCTTGAGAAGTCCGGCATCTTCCTCCGCGTGCAGGTCAAATCCACCTATAACCTGACTACGGATAAGACCTCATACCAATGCAAACTTGATATTCAAGGCATTCCCTACCATTACCACTCTGGCAATGTGGATTTCCTGGCGATCTATATCATTCCAGAAGATGTCTGGTACATTCTGCCGGTCCAACTCACCGAGCACATCCGCTCCGCCATCACCCTTGCGCCGAATATCAAGGGTCACAAATATGAGCCCAGCAAAGAAGCTTGGCACCTGCTCGACCAGTTCATCACCGATCGCCAAACCCAACACTTCCCCATAGCACAGCAACAGCATAGTCAGTAGCTCCATTGCGCATTGCACCGCTCCCGAAGGGAGCATCGAGCGTAGCCCAGCATGAAGCATAGCGAAATGCTGGGTTAAAGGTAATTAACTACTCCCCAGCCCCATTAGGGGCGGCACGGACTTTTTATCCAGTTCGGCTACAATTCCATGATGCAATGGATACAAAGCGCCAAAGACATACTTGATACTTTATTTCCCTTCGTCGCTTTTATATTGTTCTGGTTTTTCATGTGGGCTTCCATTAGCGCCGTTTTGAGCCATTTGGGTGGATGGGCAGCTTTGGCAAAGTCATACCTTGATATCTATCCACCCAAAATTTACAGATGGACATGGGTGAACGGACGCTTCCGGGTATTCGTCAATTACAGCAACTGCCTCAAAATAGATGCCGACGAGAAAGGCATGCATCTGGCAATCGTGTACATGTTCAAATTCATGCATCCACCATTGCTGATCCCGTGGACGGACATTCGTGAGATCAAATACGGAAGCTATTGGTTCTTCTGGACAGAGCTTCAGTTAATGCTTGGTGACAGTGACCAAGTGCCTATCGCCCTGTATGGCTCAGTCGCAAAAGAATTCAGAGACATTGCTCGAAGCTATCAGAATAATCAAACGTATCGGTATGATCCAAATCCGGCTACACTCAGCCTCCCTAAAAACAGGGGATGGTTTTAATCGGTGGAGCAGACCTTCAGGTCTGCTATCAAAATGTTCTTTGAATTTGGGCTTTAGCCCCTGAGGAACTGTTTTGAAAAGTCCGCTGCATGCAATGCTATGCCGTCCCTAAAGGGACTCGGGGAAATTGGGGTAATCTTTATTTAGCAGGCATGAATGTCTGCTCCACCGGTAAAGACAAATTCAACTGAATGATCAAAATCAACAAAACAAAGCCCGCAAAGTGTGGGACACCCGGCCTAGAATATCCATAGTCGTATAATTCCGATAATGCCACGCCAATGCTCAATATATATCGTGATCTGCATCGCCTTTGTAATCTCTGGATGCAGTAGCGTTACTGTCCATAATGGCTATTACATCGTTGGAAGTAGATACCATGAAGAATTAAACATACGGCATCGTGGACAAGGGTCATATATCCCCAATCTTGAATTCACAATCAAATACAACGGGCATACCATCAAAGCAGACTGTAATTTGGAAGAGTCCAACAATAATTGCGAAAAACTTATCGTAGGTGAAAGTTATAGTTTCATACGGGAACATCCATATACCCGTTACATAGTGCTAGAAAGAGATGGGAATAAATCGTGGGCTTCTTTAGATATCACTCAGGAAACCATTGATTGATACCCCAGCGGGTGGCCCATCCTTTTCTCGTTTTGATTTCTACTGTGATCGGACGTCTGAGGGTGCCTCATCCATTCCAAAGGAAGAGCCTGTCCCGAGCGAGCGTTTGTGCGAGCCCCGGCGTGCCGTGGGCAAAGCCGATGGGTTGGTCACCCTTTCGAAATATTCGATTCGCCATTCTCACTCTCATGCAATCGCTTTTTTCGACTTTCCTCCAGTTGTGCAAGAATTTTCTTGCCCTCGGCGAGCTTCTCTTCAGAAAGGTCTGCACTAGCTGCGAAATCGGCGCCGGCCTGAACTTCACGAATTAACATCTCGAAGTCATAATCCTTGATATAACTTCGCTCCAACAATGCCTCAAACAAAGCTATACAGTCACCTCGGGGCTCATCGTCTTTTTCAATCACACGCTTCATAAACCACATACAGAGATCAACGAGTTGAAGTCCAAAACTTGTAGTTGACGAACGCACTTCCATTGGACACTTAAAGCTTTCGATTGGCTCAATATCTGAAATGAATGAGTATGGGTGATCAGTACCGTGAAACTTCGTCAGGTAGTCAAAAGCTTCATTAAAGTGGGGTACAAACTGATCTTGTTGATCATGCACAAAACGGCTTATGGTGTGGCCATGTTCCTTGTGTAGTTCGTGAAGGTACTCAAACAATGCAGTAAATGCAACAAAATTGGGTGAATCGCCTTCACTAAAGGGGTCGAGCACCGCAGTGGGGTGTTTACTTGCCCAGTCGAGAGATTCCGTGAGTATTTGAATGCTTCTTGCGTCGTAAGGCGTATTCTTGACCCGGTCTCGGATTTTGGCTAACAATACGCCAAACCTAGGAGCATCTTGCGCTTGGAATAATTCCCAGAACTCAATCAAATCATCAGCGTCAAGGAGCTGCGAGAAATGTAATAGGTTAAGTAAGCGGAGCACACGAACACCGTAAGCATGATTGGGTACCGCAGGGTTATGTCCCGAGTCGAAAGCCAGATCGAACATCTTGGTTGTTGCTAGATATGGTTTGAAGACACGAACAAAACAGAATTGAAGTTTTTTTTCTCTGATGAACCACGCGAGCCGTCCCGCAATTTTCTCAATGCGTCCAAATCCGAGTTCGTTACCATGCAGTTCTTTTTTTTCTACCGCATCAAGTAACTCTTTATGGAAACTCTTGTACTTGGTATCCAAATCAGATAACGAGGTCAGTGTTCCAGTCCAAAAGGTGTCCTGGTCATTTCCAAAAAGCTGTAGGCCCGAATTGCCTGATTCGTCCGTGTACGCAAAGCAATCAGCTTGTTTGGATACCTGCGCCACCCGCCTATTCTGTGATAATTTTCTAGGAGTCATTCGATTTCAATAAGATTTCTTCGTTCAATCTCATGAATACCCCGTCTAGTAATTCTGAATTTCCCTTGAACAGAAACTATCAAGTCTTTTTCATATTCTAGGTCATTTAGTGTCCGAACAAGATTTCGCCGTTGTGACGGCTTAAGCCACATCGAAAGATTGGCATCTGTAGCTCCATTATCAGCACAATGGTAAAGAAGGAGAAGTAGCCTGTCACTTGGGCCAAATGACGGTCTAAGTGTTTTAAGAAAGCCTTCAACATCCTCCACGGCAGGTATTCGCCGAATCGTTATTCCTTTTACAAGCTCATGAGCTTTATCGGGCGGAATTCCGCCTGCTATTCGAATGAATTCAGACAATACCCAATCTGCTGCAGCAGAAACGATTGTTGAGTCTTGGAGATTAGGGTCAATACCATCGCCAAGATGTGCGGCATCTCGTTTGTTCCTTATATCGTATATAACTCTAAGTGTTCTTGGAATGTGCAAGCGAATGGAATCATGCGCACTTCCGGCTGGCAGATTGGAAAGTCGCCTTATCAACCCATCCGTATCAAGTTGCTCATTGAGTGGGGTAATACCCCACCCCGCAGAATGCTGAAGTAGACGAAATGAAGCCTCAGCAAATCGTCCACCTTCCACTTCGTTGGGCCTGTGATTACCTAGAAGCAAATTCCTACGCTGCTCGACATAGCACTCCAATAACTTATCCACCAACACATCAGGGAACCTATTGATTAGCGCACTGCGGATTCTTGGATTGATCATTTCCTCCCCTTACCTTTCCTCTTCCCTTTCTTGCCAAACCTGAATTTCAAATGAGCGGCTTCAACCTGCTCTCGATCTGGTAGTGCCTCAACAACAGCTTCACCACGAGCGGAAATTGCAAATTTTCGCTTGCCCAGCGAAGTAAGGTATCCATATGTATGGGTAGCATGTTTGACAAATACAGCAGGGTTCGTCAGTTTTGAAGACCTTGCATCCGTGTTGGCTTTAGTAATGTCATTTGTACCTACCTCGGGTTTGCCATTAAATTTATCAAGGTAATAAACAAGACATGCAACTCGTTCGTAGAAATTCTCAGGCTGTTTATGCGACAAGAATGACTTGATATCCCCAAAGCTCTGCTTGTTGCCACTATCGGATTTGGGAAATGACTCATTACTGCTCTTTTCAACGGTCATTTTAATTTGGTGTTTTGAGGATGCCCAATCAAGCACCCTTTTCTGCTCCTCCGGTTCCAACTTAGCCAGAGCAGCATCAATGTCACGCATTGCATCGACTTCAGAGTAGTCTCTTGCTTTTGTCATTTTTTTCTCCTTCTAACACTCCAGAACGTTTTGATGTAGTTAATCTTGTGAACTTAGCTCATATGAAAAATGAGCAGCATCAACGGCTAGTATTCCGAATATTTCCAGATCTTCTTTTTACCTTCTGCTACCTGAACCCTCCTCAAGCGCTTGCGCCTTACTAGGCGTGTCAATGGTGTTCCTAAGTCTTCAACTCTGTAATGCCAGCCTTTATTGGATAACGTTTGCCTAATTTCGGAGAGAGAGCGTTGCTGACTGAAAACCCCCTCCTCAATTAATGTGATTAACCGTCCGGTTGTACCTGTCGACGGCTTGCTAGATTTTTGTTTCTTGGATGATGTACGAGATGTTTCCTCGAAATTATGCGTTCCTGATCCGATGATGGACACGCGATGTAGCAACTGTGTCAAAATCGTCTGAAATGCGGCTGTTTTCAAGGCACCATCTTGCATATCCTCTACTGCCGCCTCAGCGGACCTCCTTGCGGCAATAATCGATTCATTGGTCATCGTATAAATCTCCTTTAATAAAACTTGCCCTACACCTAATACTAGCATGTTTTCCGTACTTGTCAATTTAAATTTATTTGCAATATTTGTACGTTACTCATAATACTACGTCCTGCACAAACACGGAAAACCCCGCCTCCGCAAAGCATGGGGCGCATTATTCTCCTTAAGCCTCATTTATAAGGGTGTTTTACAGCATCATTGCATCGCACCCTCTGTGCCAATGTCGAGATCGGAAATAGTCCCAACCATTCAATGACCGACCCAACACTCCACTGGAATAACATTCCAACAGCATTCTATTTCTTTCATTTAGTTAATTGCTTATCACAATGCTACACATACTGTATAAACCATTTGTTTTCAACAGATAGAGTAATTTATTTTGTTCTGTCAAGGTCAATTGTATTATTGGTGTAACTAATATTGTTACGTCTACATTGCTCGTAGAATATTCTAACAAACCCGCCATACAGTCGAGAAAATCTAGAACCCATCACGGACCGAGCCCCGATATGGCATATTTGCCGATTAATCTTATTTATTAGGGTGTTTTACAGCATCATTGCATCGCACCCTCTGTGCCAATGTCGAGATCGGAAATAGTCCCAACCATTCAATGACCGACCCAACACTCCACTGGAATAACATTCCAACAGCATTCTATTTCTTTCATTTAGTTAATTGCTTGTCTTAATGGCGGGTAGCCCAACTTTGCAAGAAGAGCAGTTTCCAGTTTCAAATTTCCATGGAAATCAAAAGCAACAGCAACGGCAAGGTCCCTCGCTCCGCTTGGGATGAAAACCACGCGGTCGAGACGACCGCGCCACACGAACAACACCAACAACCACATCCCACTGGCACTTCCCTACTCATCCCACTATCATTGAAGCACCACCGGAGAACCGTATAACTATGTCCACGAAACCCCCCGCTCCATCGCCTATCGCAGATGTCTTTGAGAACCGCACGCCCTCGCCCGCAGAAAAACAGTGGGCTGAGAAGACTCTTTTGCCGGCGCTGGAGAAATCCCCGGAGAAGCCCATTGGCGCTGCCACCGGCGTGAATGTTGACGAGCATGGACGCGCGCGCTTCACGACCATATCCGGCGTTGAGATCAACCGGCTCTACACCCCCGCCGACCTGCCCGCCGACTGGGACGAGAACAACGACAAATACCTGAACATGCCCGGACAGCCGCCCTACACGCGCGGCATCCACGCCACCGGATACCGCGGCCGCCTCTTCACCATGCGCCAGTTCAGCGGCTTTGCCACGCCGGAAGAATCGAACGAGCGCTACAAATACATGCTCGCCCAGGGCGGCGGCGGACTCAGCGTTGCCTTCGACCTGCCCACCCTCATGGGCTATGACTCTGACCACATGCAGAGCGAAGGCGAAGTGGGCAAGTGCGGCGTTGCCATTGATTCGCTAGAGGACATGGAGATACTCTTCCGCGGCATCGACCTTGAGAAGACCACGGTCAGCATGACCATCAACTCGCCCGCGAGCGTTCTGTGGGCGATGTACCTCGTGGTGGCAGAAAAACAGGGCGCGGATTGGAAGAAGCTCGGCGGCACCATTCAGAATGACATCTTGAAGGAATACATCGCGCAGAAGGAGTACATCTATCCTCCGGCGCCTTCGATGCGGCTTGTGATCGATACCTTCGAGTTCGGCACCCATCACACGCCGCGCTTCAACACCATCAGCATCAGCGGATACCACATCCGCGAAGCCGGTTCCACCTCGCTGCAGGAGCTGGCGTTCACCATCTATGACGGCGTGGAGTACGTGGAGTGGGCGCTCAAGCGCGGCCTTGATGTGGATGATTTCGGTCCCCGCCTCAGCTTCTTCTTCAACAGCCACAATGATTTCTTCGAGGAGATCGCCAAGTTCCGCGCCAGCCGCAAGATCTGGTATCGGCTGATGAACGACCGCTTCAAAGCCAAGCAGGACCGGACCAAATTAATGCGCTTCCACACGCAGACCGCTGGCGTCTCACTGACCGCACAGCAGCCGATGAACAACATCGCGCGCGTAGCGATACAAGCTCTCGCCGCGGTGCTGGGCGGAACGCAATCACTCCACACCGATAGCTACGACGAAGCACTCGCGTTGCCCACCGCCGAAGCCGCGCGCATTGCGCTACGCACGCAGCAGATCATCGCCTACGAGAGCGGCGTCACCCAAACCGTTGACCCACTAGGCGGATCGTACTTCCTCGAGAAACTCACACTCGATATGGAGAACGGCGCGTTCGATTACTTCGAAAAGCTAGACGCCATGGGCGGCATGGTGCGGGCGATCGAGCGCGGGTATCCGCAGAAAGAGATCGCCGAGGCGAGCTACCAGTTCCAGCGCGCCACGGAAGCCCGCGAGAAGATCACCGTGGGCGCCAACGATTTCATCGTGAAAGAAGACCCCACCAACATCCTTTACATTGGCGACGAAGTGGCAGTCTCGCAGACCACCAAGCTCAAAGCGCTGCGCGCCCGCCGCTCGCAAGCCGACGTGACCCGCACGCTTGACGCGCTGAAACGCGTTGTCGCACAGGAACCGGTGGTGAAGGCCGATGGTGGGATGTCCGACGCGAACACCATGCCCTACATCATTGACTGCGTGAAAGCCTACTGCACGGTGGGCGAGATCTGCGAAGCCCTCAAAGAGGTCTACGGCACGTATGAGGAAGTGAGCATCACCTAGTAACTCGGTCAGTTACGATACGCATACCCTGATCCACCCGGAGACATCCAATGAACAAAGTAACCAACCTATTCTTCATGATCTTGATGCTGCTCGTTGCCTGCAGCCGCGCATATCACATCTACCAGGTAGGAGCGGACAGCGTAAGTGTCATCCTGCTGGTGGTAGCTGTGCTGCTGTTCGTGCGCCGGCTGCTCATCCACAAACAACTGTCTGAAAAATCCTGAACTGAAACCGATATAGACCATGCGTAAAGCGATCAACCATCTCAAGAAGACCGACCCCGTCATGGCTGGCATCATCACGAAGGTCGGTCCATATAAGCCCGCCAAGCTCGACCCCAGTTTCAAGACGCTGGTGCGCGCCATTGTGTTCCAGCAACTCGCGACCGGAGCCGCGCGGACGATCCACGGACGCCTTGAAGCGCTATGTGACGGCTCGGTCACGCCGCAGGCCATCATGAACCTGAGCGTGGGCGAGATGCGCCGCGCGGGACTCTCGCGGCAGAAGCTGAGCTACATCCGCGACCTTGCCGACCATTGCCACGAAGGCCGGCTCGAGTTCACTCAACTTCACAAGCTGCCGGACGATGAGGTCATCGAGATACTGACCGACGTGAAAGGCATTGGCCGCTGGACGGCGCAGATGTTCCTGATGTTCGCGCTGGAGCGCCCGAACATTCTGCCCACAGGCGACCTGGGCGTGCAGAACGCGATCAAGAAGGCCTACCGCAAACGTAAGGTCACGCCGAAACACATCGAGAAGATCGGCAAGAAGTGGCATCCGTACTGCTCGGTAGCGTCGTGGTATCTCTGGCGGAGTCTCGATCAGGGAGCCGAAATCTAAAACCCACCGCAGAGTCGCAAAGAACGCAAAGAAATCCAAACCATGATTGATTTTTGAGATTGAAATTGAGTACTGAATTTGTGAGAGAAGCCATTTAGAAACCCTCTGCGAACTCTGCGTCTCTGCGGTGGATTTCGATTGGATTTGATATAGTTGTGAACGATGAGTGATGAACGAAAAATCCGCGTATTGGTCGCCAAGCCCGGCCTCGATGGACACGACCGCGGCGCCAAGGTGATCGCCCGCGCCCTCCGCGATGCCGGAATGGAAGTAATATATACCGGCCTGCGGCAGACTCCGGAAATGATCGTGAACGCCGCGCTGCAGGAAGACGTGGATGTGATCGGACTTTCGATCCTCAGCGGTGCGCACAATGCGATCGTTCCACGCGTGATGGACCTGCTCAAGCAGAACAAGATGGATGATGTGATCGTGCTTCTGGGCGGTACCATTCCGGAGCAGGACATCGCCGGGCTGAAGCAGATCGGCGTGGCTTCGATCTTCGGTCCGGGGACACCGATGGATGACATCGTGCAGTTCATACGCGGCAACGTAAAACCGCGCGGTGTAGCGGCGTAAATTCTCTGCGGATCTCTTCCGCATGTCCACTTCCCTATTGCAAAATCGAAAGATCCAAGTGCTGCTGGTGCTGACGGTCGTCTGCGTCGTAGCGGTTTTCATGCATGACCCCATCGCGCAATGGGATTCTTACCACCACTTTGTTGATACACGCACGATGCTCGGCATCCCCAATGCACTCAACGTGCTATCGAACCTACCGTTCCTGATCGCTGGACTTGCCGGGCTTTGGTCGTTGCGCATGCATAGCAGACAAGAAACACGTATCGCAAATATTTGTTTTTGCATGGGATTGGTGCTGACGTGTTTCGGGTCAGCGTATTACCACCTCGCCCCTGACAATGCACGTCTGGTATGGGACCGCCTGCCGATGACGCTCGCATTCATGTCGTTCTTATCCGCTGTAGTGAGTGAATATATCGATGTAAAGATCGGGCAGCGATTGCTTGTCCCGCTGTTGGCCGTCGGCGTTGCAAGTGTCTGGTACTGGCATTGGAGCGAGTTACAAGGCGCTGGAGATCTGCGTGCGTATGCGCTGGTGCAGTTCTATCCGAGCCTGTGCATCCCCATGATCGTATGGATGTTCCCGCGCAAAAACAGCGGAGTGAAATATCTGGCATTCGCAGTGATCTCCTATGTGGCGGCTAAATTCCTTGAAGCAGGTGACGCACGGATCTATGCCCTGCTGGGATTTGTCAGCGGACATACACTGAAACACTTCATGGCGGCGTTGGCGGGATGGTTTGTGGTGAAGAAGGCAGTTTCGAGTTTCAAGTTTCCAGTTTCGAGTTAATACCAACAACAACTTCTACACCTACCACGGAGACACTGAGACACAGAGAAATTCTTTAGGTGAAAATCAAAATCAGAACTTTGAGTCAACAATAAACAAGAAGAGGTAAATTTTATTCAATATTCCAATTTCTCCTTGTTCTATTGATTGGGTGAACTGAACCTAACCGAACTTATATTTACCAGTCCAATGATGCATTGAGGAGCACCCCATGAAAAAATTCAGCGTAGCACTGATGACGATCGGATGTCTTGCCCTGGCAACGAACCTGCTTACCGTAAGCGGGATGCAGCGGAACCGGCACAACGTGAGCATCCGCAGCAATGGCGGCGATGACAACGTATTCGAGTGCAGTGGACGGCAGCAAATCTTTGCCGATGACCTCGATGGCTATGCCAAGACGGAGGTCAACAGCACACTGCCCAACAATCCCTTGCGAGTGAAAGCCGCACACAACGGCGGCATTCATGTGATGGGGTATGACGGCACCCAGGTCCAGGTGAAAGTCTGCATCGCAGCGGCAGCGCGCACGGATGCCGAAGCGAAGATACTCGCCAAATCCATCAATGTGAACACAGGAAACGGTGAAGTATTGGTGGAAGGTCCTGAGCAGATAGGGCGGAACTGGAACGATGATTCCGACAGCCCTGCCCGTGTTTGGAATGCCACCATTTTGATCCAAGCGCCACGCAATGCGGACCTTTCCTTGAGCTCGTATAACGGCGGCGTCTCCTTCTACCAATTCAACGGAACCGGATATGCCAAGACACAAAATGGCGGCATCAGCTTGGTCCAATCGTCAGGAAAGATCACCGCGGAAGCGCAGAATGGCGGCATCAGCATCAAGGATTGCAGCGGCGATGTGCAAGCCAATGTGCAGAACGGCGGCATAAACGTGAACGTACCACGGCATTGGGAAGGTGCGGGCCTTGAAGCCCACACACACAATGGCGGCATGAATGTGATCGTGCCGAAGGATGTTGAGTCCGGCGTGGAGGTGAAGACCGGACAGTGGAGCCACATACGATGTGACAGCATTTGCGATGGACAGCACAAAGACTGGGACGACCATTCAAAGATCGTGCGCTTCGGCAACGGCACTACGGTTGTCCGTTTGAGTACGGTGAACGGTGGAGTGCAGATCAGTGAGCATAATTGGAAGGAACTGGAGTAAACAGTTTCAAGTTTCAGGTAAAACAAAATCGGTTTCCGATATCATCGAAGCGTGGATGAAATCGGAAACAATAAAAGCACGGTAGAACGGACCCACGAAATAGTGGTCGGGGACGATTTTACCGTGCTTCGACTTTTGAGTGAGGACGGCACGAACCGGCTCTCACGCAGGCGTGTGCTGGCACTGACGGAAGAAATTGAAGGGTTGGCTGCCAAGAAACACGTTATGCCCTTGGTGATCGCCGGCAATGAGAAATTCTTTTCAGCCGGAGCAGACTTGAATGAGATCAGCACATTGAACGGACCGGAAGCGTTGGTCTTCGCGAAAATTGGACAACGATTGATGCAGGCAGTAGACCGCTTCCCTGCACAAGTTGTCGCCTCCATCGAAGGCTATTGCATGGGTGGAGGACTCGACCTGGCACTGGCGTGCGATTTTCGTGTGACAACATCGAATGCGGTATTCGGACATCGAGGTGCAGCACTTGGGATCATGACAGGCTGGGGAGGTACTCAGAGGCTGCCACAGCTGATCGGCAAAGCGCGGGCGATGCAGATGTTCCTGACTGCGGAAACTTTGGATGCGAAAACGGCGATGGAATATGGGTTGGTGGAAAAGATCGTTGAAGATGTAATGGTGGATATTCACGGTCTCTTGGTTTCATAGTTTCATGCCTCCAAGTCAAAACCTATTCAATAGGAATTTTAAGACATGTCCAATTCCTCATGCCCCAGGTTCACAGCACGAACCGCTGTGAACCTGGGGCACCCGTACCATATTTTGTTATCCTTGAATGTTCAAACAATCAGACTATGACCGATACCGCAACATCCTCCAACGTCATTCCCACCAAGATCGACGCGACTTCGCCGCGGTATGAAAAGAACATGCGCGCGATGGCAGAGATGGTGACCGAATTGCGCAACCAACGCAACATCATCCGCATGGGTGGCGGTGAAAAAGCCATTGATGCCCAACACGCCAAGAAGCGATTGACGGCGGGCGAACGCATCTTAAAACTGATCGACCCGAAGACAGAGTTCACGGAACTCGGCCTGTTCGCAGCGTACAAGATGTATGAAGAGTGGGGCGGCGCTCCGAGTGCTGGCGTAAGCACAGGACTAGGGCGGGTGCATGGCAAATTATTCATGATCATCGCGAACGACGCCACGGTGAAAGCCGGTGCGTTCTTTCCCATGACAGCCAAGAAAGTGATACGCGCACAGAACATCGCCATTGAGAACAAGATACCGACGATCTACCTTGTCGATTCCGCTGGAGTGTTCCTGCCATTGCAGGAAGACGTCTTCCCTGATACAGATGACTTCGGCCGTGTGTTCCGCAACAATGCCGTCATGTCCGCGATGGGGATACCGCAGATCACCGCCATCATGGGCATGTGCGTTGCCGGCGGCGCCTATCTCCCTGTGATGTGCGACCACATTTTGATGACGGAAGGAAGCGGGCTGTTCCTTGCCGGTCCGGCACTGGTACAAGCTGCGATCGGGCAGAAATACACATCTGAAGAACTGGGTGGCGCACAGATGCACGCACAGATCAGCGGCACAGTTGATTTCCGCGAGCCCGATGAAGACAGTTGCATACAGCGGATCCGTTCGCTCGTGGAAAAGATGGGCGACAGACCACGCGCACCATTCAGCCGGACAAAGCCGCATCCGCCGAAGTACGCGATGGAAGAATTGTATGGTGTGCTCGATGCCGACCCTGCCAAACCGTATGACATGCACGAGATCATTGCGCGTCTCGTCGATAACAGCAAGTTCGATGAGTACAAAGCCGAGTTCGGCAAGACGCTGATCTGTGGATATGCAAGGATCGGCGGACACGCGGTGGGGATCGTTGCGAATCAGAAGATCAACATGCCCATGACGGACCCGCATACAGGTGAAAAACGGATCGAGTTCGGCGGTGTGATCTACGCGGAGTCCGCCGACAAAGCCGCGCGGTTCATCATGGATTGCAACCAGAACCTGGTGCCGCTGCTCTTCCTGCATGACGTGAACGGTTTCATGGTGGGCAGGGACGCGGAGTGGAACGGGATCATCCGCGCAGGGGCAAAGATGGTGAACGCGGTCTCAAACAGCGTGGTGCCGAAGATCAGCGTGATCGTCGGCGGCACATTCGGTGCGGGGCACTACGCCATGTGCGGCAAAGCCTACGACCCTCGGTTCGTCTTCGCGTGGCCCACAGCTCGATACGCCGTGATGGGTGGCGCGGCAGCAGCGGGAACGCTGGTGGAGATCAAGATCAAGCAACTAGAACGTGGTGGTAAAAAACTAACGGATGAAGATAAGAAAGAATTGTCTGACTCCGTAAAAGCAACGTATGACGAACAGATGGACCCGCGATATGGCGCGGCGCGGCTGTGGATCGACAATATCATCGACCCTCTTGAGACTCGTGAGACATTAATCACCGCTCTGGAGGCATGTTCGTTGAATCCAGATGTGGCGAAGTTCAGTGTGGGGATATTGCAGACATGAGTATCCACCACGGAGAAACTGAGAAACGGAGAATTCTTATTTACGAGGATTTGACCGAACAAATCCTGGGCGCAGCAATTGAAGTGCACACCCAACTTGGCCCTGGACTAATGGAATCAGCCTATGAAGAATGCTTGTGCTATGAGTTGAACCTTCGAAAACTTAATTTTCAAAGACAAGTTACATTGCCAGTTCATTATAAAAATGTGAAACTTGATTGTGGATATCGAATTGACTTGATCGTGGAAAAGAAAGTTCTATTGGAGTTAAAGAGTGTTGAGAAGTTATCACCAATACATACAGCACAACTTATAACATACCTCAAACTGTCTAAAATTAAAGTTGGGTTCATTATGAACTTCAATGAAGAACGCTTACGGAATGGCATCATCCGAAAAGTAGTTTAGAATTCCTCCGTTTCTCAGTATCTCAGTGGTAAATATGGATAAGATCAAACTCATCGAATGTCCGCGGGATGCGTGGCAAGGGTTGCCGGGGCAGATCCCGACAGGGACGAAGGTGGCATATCATCGTGCTTTGATCGCAGCAGGTTTCAAGCATATTGACGCAGTGTCATTCGTTTCGCCGAAGGCCGTACCGCAGTTGGTTGACTCAGAAGACGTGCTTAAAGAACTCGAAGTCCCGGAAGATGTTGAGATCATCGGGATCGTGGTGAATGAAAAAGGCGCAGACCGCGCGATTGCAACAGGTAAAGTCACCACGCTGGGATTCCCCTACTCTGTTTCACCGACATTCCTCAAGAACAACCAGAAACAGACACCGGAAGAAGCATTGGATGAGCTGGAGAAAATCGAATCGAAAGCATTCGATGCGGGGCTGGATATGGTCGTTTACATCTCGATGGCATTCGGCAACCCCTATGGCGATGATTGGAATGCGGACGAAGTCGCGGAGGCCGTAGCGCTGATGGAGATCGATGGCATAAAGATGATTTCATTGGCAGATACTGTAGGAGCAGCGGATGCACAGAAAATCGCCGACGTTGTTGGCACGGTCATGAAACGCAATGAAGGGTTGGAGATCGGTGTGCACCTGCACAGCCGTGCCGATGAAGCTGCCGCGAAAATATTAGCCGCATATGACGCTGGATGCCGCAGATTCGACTCCGCGCTGGGCGGCTTGGGCGGATGTCCGTTCGCGCAGGATGAATTGGTTGGCAACATACCCACGGAACGCGTGGTCGAGGCATTGCGAACGCGAAAAATCGATATCGGCGGCATCGGTGACCTGAGCGGATTGCTACAGCAGACATTACAGATCTCCAATACGTACTCCGGGACGATTAAGCATTAAAATCGTTGCATGGAATACAAGACCCTTCTTTACCACGAAGCCAACGGAATCACGACCATCACGTTCAACCGTCCAGAGAAGCGGAATGCGGTGAGCTATCAGCTCATTGCTGACCTAGTTTCGGCGCTGGAGCAGGCAGAAAAGTCATCATCGCAAGTGTTGATCCTAACGGGTGCAGGCAAGGCGTTCTGCGCAGGCATGGACCTTGAAGACCTGCAAGGGCTGATCGGACGGACCCACGAGCAGAACCTCAAAGATTCTGAGACTATGGCGCGATTGTTCCGCTCGATATACGAGTTCCCCAAGCCGACCATCGCCGCTGTGAACGGCGCGGCGATCGCCGGGGGAACTGGCATCGCAACCATCTGTGATTTCACTCTCGCCGTGCCTGAGGCGAAGTTCGGATACACAGAAGTGTGCATCGGGTTCGTGCCAGCGATCGTTTCGTCATTCCTGATCGCACAGATCGGCGAGAAGCGCGCACGCGACCTTCTGCTCACAGGACGCATCTTCGGAGCGGAAGAAGCCCACAAGATGGGACTAGTGAATGAGGTACTCGCCCCGGATACGCTTATTCCTCGTGCGCATGAATTGGCACAACAATTGATGAAGAACTCTCCGGCGTCATTGCGGGCGACGAAGGCGCTGCTTGCCAGCTACACCAAAGAACAACTCGATGTGCAAGTGAAGGACGCCATTGAACGAAACGCAAAGATCCGGCAGACACATGATTTCAAGGAAGGCATCACGTCATTCCTGGAAAAACGAAGCCCCAAGTGGGGTGGAAATTGACTTCCGTGAAATCAAGATTGATAACGTTGTTGTCCGTTTGTACTGCCGTTGCAATCGCACAAAGCGCACCGGTGGCTGCTCCAGCGAAAAGTGACGAGGAACCAAAACCATCCATTGCTACGAAAGTAGAAGCTACGCCGCCGATAGAGAGGCCCATCCCCTTGGCACAGACAATGGTATTGGGAAAGCAATATTCAAAAGAGATCATGACCGGTGACCCAAAAAAGTTGTGGCCCTTGATGGACGCCAAAATGCACGAAGCATTCAAGGACATCACCGCCTTGGACGCCATGAAAGACCAAGTCCAAAGGCAGTTGGGAACAGAACAGGCCATACTGAATGAAGTGGTGATGCCGGTCATGCCGAATTATTCGGTGTATCTGCGCCGGATGATCATGACGAATTACAGCGGCAAACTGGTGCTGAGCATGACATTCGACAGCGATGGCAACATCGCCGGATACTTCATCACACCAGAGAAGAACCCCGCCGAAAGCATGTACCTCACGTACATCACAAAAACCAAACTGCACTTGCCCGTGCAAGGCAATTGGTTCGTGTATCAAGGTGGAAGGTCCACATTTGAGAATTATCATGCGGAATATGCGATACAGCGTTTTGCTTACGACCTGACAGTGGTGAAAGATGACAGCTTATGGAAGGATGATCCGAACAAATTGGAATCGTTCTATGGATTCGGGCAATCGGTGCTCGCCCCTGGTGACGGCAAAGTAGTGTTGGCGGATGACAAGTATGATGACAATCCGGTGATGAAGCCTTCTGTTTCGAACCCGAAGCAAGGCAACAGCATTGTGATCGACCATGGCAATGGCGAGTTCAGTATGCTGGCACACTTGAAACACGGAAGCTTGAAGGTCAGCGCGGGCGATACGGTGAAAGCCGGGCAGGAGATCGCACAATGCGGCAACAGTGGGAACTCCCCGTTCCCACATCTGCACTATCACTTGCAGACAACGCCTTCCTGGTCGAACGGCGATGGACTGCCAACGCTATTTAAGGACATTGTTATCAACGGAAAAGCAATGGAATCAGGGGAAGCCAGCAAGGGACAGGTTATCAGCAATAAATGAACATTCACCGCGGAGGCGCAGAGACGCGGAGAAAATCTCAGGATGAGTCAAAAGCAAATTTGTACAGCTTCATAAACAAAGTAGTCAAGCAGGAGATCAATGGGACAAGGGGTAGTTGGAGAAGCGAAGCTAAGGGTACGCTATGCGGAAACGGACCGCATGGGCGTGGTGTATCACGCGAACTTCATTATTTGGTTTGAACTCGGACGCGTAGCACTTCTGAACAAAATCGGGTTTCGGTATAGGGACCTTGAACGGGAGCACGATTGCCATATAGCCGTTGTGGATGTTAAGTGCCGGTACAAGTCTCCGGCATATTATGACGACGAGATCACGGTGCGGACGTGGTTGAAGAACATCCGTGGACCGGTAATGCACTTCTGCTATGAGATCGAACGTGTGGAGGACCACGTCATGCTGGCAGAGGGGGAATCTACACACATTGTTGTGAATTCAAAGTTCGAAAAGACGAGGCTGCCAGATGCGTACCAGAAAGCGTTCGAGAACGCTGTGGCACGATGAACATTTATCATTGAAAAGCAGTTATCATTTCTAAGCCCACTCAAAATCATGAAAGCCATACACATTAACGGCAACAACCTCACTTTTGAAGACCTGCGCGCAGTGGTCTATGAACGCGCCGCCGTCATTCTTGATTCCGATGCGCGTGAACGCGTGGAGCAAGCGCGCAACGTGGTGGAGAATATCCTCGCCAGTGACCGCACAGCGTATGCCATCACGACCGGCGTGGGAAAACTGAGCGACGTCCGTATCACGCCGGAACAGAATAAAGAGCTGCAACTCAACCTGCTGCGTTCCCATGCCGTGGGAGTGGGAGATCCCCTGAGCACGGCGGAATCACGCGCCATGATGTTGTTACGCGCCAATTCGCTCGCCAAAGGAAACAGCGGCGTGCGTCCGGGGGTTATCGAGTTGCTTTGCAACATGCTGAACCGGGGTGTGCATCCCATCATTCCATCCCAAGGCAGTGTAGGTGCAAGCGGAGACTTGGCACCGCTCGCGCACCAAGCGTTGGTGCTGATCGGTGAAGGCGAAGCAGAGTACGAAGGGAAACGGATGTCCGGCGCGGTGGCATTGAAGGCCGCACAACTGGAACCATTGATACTCGAGGCCAAGGAAGCAATTTCACTCATCAACGGAACGCAGGCGATGCTGGCGGTTGGTACGCTCGCATTGCTTGAAGCCCAGACACTGGCAGATTCGGCGGATGTCATCGCTTCCCTCTCGCTCGACGCCCTCCGCGGAACAGATGCCGCATTTGATGAACGGATCCATGCGGCGCGTCCGCATGCGGGGCAAATGCGGGTGGCAGCACGAATGCGCAAGCTACTGGAAGGCAGCAGCATACGGGCGTCACACATCGATTGCAAGCGCGTGCAGGACGCATACTCACTGCGTTGCATCCCACAAGTGCATGGCGCAGTGCTGGATACGTTGACATTTGCCCAGCAGACTTTTTCCATCGAAATGAACGCAGCGGTGGATAATCCGCTGATCTTCCCAGAAGCGAAAGAGATCGGCAAGAAAGAAGACACGGAAACCAAAGGGGATGTGATCAGCGGCGGCAACTTCCACGGCGAGCCGTTGGCATTCGCACTGGATTATCTCGCCATCGTTCTTTCGGCGCTGGCTGGCATCAGTGAGCGGCGAGTGGAGCGTTTGGTGAACCCGGCGCTGAACGAAGGGTTGCCGGCGTTCCTGACCGATGGCGCAGGACTTCGTTCGGGATTCATGATGCCGCAGGTGACAGCGGCAGCGCTGGTGAGCGAGAACAAGGTGTGGGCCCATCCGGCGAGCGTGGACTCGATCACCACCAGCGGCAACAAAGAAGATTATGTTTCCATGGGGATGACCTCTGCACTGAAGTTAAAACGTGTAGTGGTCAACACACGGATGGTACTTGCTATCGAAGCTGCAGCAGCGGCACAGGCACTCGATTTTCTAGCACCGCTGGAACCAGGGCCACGAGGCAAGAAAGCAAAGGTAGCGATTCGGTCTGAATGTGCACATATGGATGCCGACCGATCGCTGGCGGAAGAATTCAATAAACTTGCCGAGATGATCAAAAATGGGAAACTGCTGGAGGCGTTGGACTAGGCTTCAACAGCTTTGGACTCGGTTCAATAGCCCATTCAAGAATTTTGAACGGTTGAAGGAATCGGCAGAGACCCAGGATTCATAGTGGGCGGCCTGAAGTTTGCGGAACTCATCCAACAATTTAACTGGATCAACTGCATTCACGGCTGCAAGCGTAAGTGGGCCCAGATGTCCATCGACGAAGAGAGCCGGGGCTTTTGCCGCTGCATTCAAGTTATTCACTGCGCGCTGTAAATACTGCACGGCAGCGATGGGACCGACATTCACACCTGTATCAAAGACCTTGGTCGCGATGGATTGGTCGTTGATCCTGTCATAGATAGAAGACCAATAATACTGATGATAGAAATCAACAGCCTGTTGCCGTGTGACTGCCTTGAGCTGGTCTTCATTCCGGCAGAGGCCGTGAGCCTGAGCGGATGACAATGTGATGCCCCATTTGGTGGCGCCACCCGGGTCGCCGGGAATGTTCGTGAACTTCTCGCCTTCGTTCTGTAGAACTACGTTGATTGCATCCTCGAATTTAGCCATAGGAGCAGCGTACCGAAATTTCAAATGGAATTACTGAAAGTGAGAATTTTGTTCTGGATTTGGAACATGGAACAAGTAGTTACTAGTGGTTTGAAGCTGTTTGTCAGTTAAGACCAAATACAACACCAAATGCATTGTCCCTCGACTCAGGACTAAAGTCCTTCGCTCGGGATGACAACATCAACATTATGTAACTTCTTATGAGGGAAGAACACCTGCCAAGTCCAACTCGCCGGCGATGGATTTCATGGCTTCAATACAGAAAGTAATGTGTTCATCGAGGTCTATACCGAGTTCAGCTGCGCCTTTGATGATATCCTCGCGGCTGACGCTGCGGGCGAAGGCTTTGTCTTTCATCTTCTTGCGAACGGATTTTGCATCAAGGTCCGCGATGTTCTTGCTCGGCTTGACGAGAGTTGCAGCGGTGATGAGTCCGGCGAGTTCGTCACAGGCAAAGAGGGCCTTAGCCAAGTTGGTCTCGCGCGGCACCCCGGAGTATTCGGCATGGCCGAGGATGGCGGTGAGAACATCCTCAGGGTAGCCGAGTTCACACATGATTTTATTCCCAACGAATGGGTGCTCGGCGGGTGTAGGATATTTCTCGTAGTCGAAATCATGGAGCAGGCCGGTGATGGCGAATTTCAATTCATCGTCACCCAACTTGCGCGCATAGGCCTTCATGCAGGCTTCCACCGAGAGCGCATGCTTGCGCAAGCTTTCACTTTGGGTGTATTCAGTTAGTAAACTCCAGGCTTTATTCCTGTCCAGCATGGACTTCCCCCTATTTCTTCTATAGTCATGGATATTTTAACCGCTCTTACCCATTATTATGTTGACAACTCCGGCTATGATACTGCATTCTTGGTAGCGCAGTCAGTTTTGGAGAAGCCTCGCTCTGGCAGCTCCTAAAACCCAATATGGCCACCATGCTAGCTCCCGTGGATTCACGGGAAGTCCTACGATGCGACCACTGCGCTCTCGTTCAATTCCGAACCCAAAACAATCTTTGCCGACGCTGCCATCTCTCGCTCGATAACGAAGAGCCAGAAGAGATTATTGCCGAAGCCGTTGTCGAACCCGCCAAGGACGGACTGCGTTCGCATTTGCAGATCGCATCGGCGATCCGCATGTTGCGCACCAGCGCCGGACTGAGCCAGCGGCAACTTGCGCTGCGCATGCAGGTGCCGCGCACATATGTTTCCAAGATCGAGAACGAAAAAGCCACACCGACACTCAGTTCCTTGGAGCGGTTGGCGAAAGCGCTGGAGGTGCCTGTGCCTGAGTTGTTGAAAACGAGTTGTTCGAGCCGTGAACGGGAGATCCGCGAACTCATGGCAGATGAATTCATTGCGGAACTGGCGCCCTACGTCAGCCAATTGGATGCCATGCAGCGTTCGACGTTCCTGACACAGGTGCGCGATCTTACAATGCATCCACGGCGTAGCGCATAAGAACATTTGTGATGCAGATGAGCGAAGCCGGACCCAACTGATCGGGTCCGGCTCTTTTATTCTTTACTTAGTTGGTCATGTTCTAGCGTTCTACAGCCATCGCAACCGCGTTTCCACCACCGAGACATAAGGCAGCAATTCCCTTCTTGGCATCACGACGCATCATCTCGTAGATCAGTGTAATGAGAACACGGGCGCCACTGGCGCCGATGGGGTGTCCGAGGGCGACAGCGCCGCCGTTCACGTTCACTTTGTTCATATCGAGCCCGAGTTCGCGGCATACACCAAGCGCTTGCACACTGAAGGCTTCGTTGAGCTCGTAAAGATCGACTTCGTCTTTCTTCCATCCGGTCTTCTGCCAGATCTGCTGTACAGCACCGACCGGTGCCATCATCACCCACTTCGGTTCTACACCGGAAGTAGCCTGCGCCACAATTTTCACCAATGGGTCAGCGCCGAATTGTTTGGCGAGCGCCACAGAAGTCACTACGCATGCGGCAGCGCCATCATTTACACCGGGCGCGTTGCCAGCGGTGACAGTGCCATCTTTCTTGAATGCGGGCTTGAGAGCGCGCAAAGATTCGAGGCTTGTGTCCTCACGTGGACACTCATCCACGGCGAACTGAGCCGGCTCTGCGCCTTTCTTCTTAGCGGGGATCTCCACGGGAACGACCTGCGAAGTGAAGCGCCCGTCTTTGATGGCGGCGAGTGCTTTCTTGTGCGAGTTCACGGCGTACTCATCTTGTACTTCGCGCGAGATCTTGTACTTCTCGGCCACGTTCTCGCCGGTCATTCCCATGTGGTAGTTGTTATAGATGTCCCAAAGGCCGTCATTGACCATGGAATCAACGAGCGTGCCGTTGCCAAGGCGATATCCTTTGCGCGCCTGCGGCAGTAGATACGGCGCGTTCGACATCGATTCCATTCCGCCAGCGACGACAAACTCGGCGTTTCCAGTTTGAATGGCTTGCGCCGCAAGGGCAACAGCTTTGAGTCCGGAGCCGCAGACTTTGTTGATGGTTAGCGCACCAACGGCGTCGTTGAGTCCCCCGTTGAGGGCGGCCTGGCGTGCTGGGTTCTGTCCGAGGCCAGCCGCAACTACGTTGCCCATGATGCACTCATTGATGTGTCCGACTTCTATCTTCGAACGCTTTACGGCTTCGCGAACGGCGATGGCGCCGAGCTGCGTGGCAGTGAGGTCACCGAGCGAACCTTGAAACTTGCCGACAGCGGTGCGCGCACCGGATACGATCACAATATCCTTATCTTGAAATGAAGACATTCGTTGCTCCTTTGTGAATTGCAAGCAAGTGTATGGCTCACAACATTTGGTAGACCCTTCCATTATAAGATGATGGACATGGACCCAACGACGCAAAACCCAGAGCCGATCGACCCAATCACGAATGTTACCGAGACCATTGCGCCTGCCACGAATGGGAGAACAGCTCCACAACCTGTGGCGAGTTACTTGCATACTTTTCTGTTGGTCGTCCTAATGATATTCATGGCCTATCTGAGCGCTAAGGGCTTCGCCATGAAGCAAGCGAGTGGCGAAGGCCAGGACCAAGCTTTCCACATCGGGAAATATCTGCCCACACTGATATGGCAGTGGGCGCTGTTCGGCATCGTGTATGCCGGAATCAAGAAACAAGGCGTGAAACTGAAGGACATCATCGGTGGATGGTGGAAAGACATTGAAGACTTCCTGCTCGATATCGTGATCGCTTTCGGGTTCTTTGTCACGGCGCTCATTACACTGGCATTGTTGCAGAAACTATTGCTGCCTCCAGAAGCGATGGATGCGAGCACGCGCATCAAGAGCATGGCGCCCATTGCACCGCACAGCTTCCTGGACCTTGGCATGTTCATCCTGGTAGCCATCACAGCGGGCATTGTGGAAGAGACCGTATTCCGCGGATACTTCCAAAAACAATTCTCGGCGCTCACCGGCAGCGCATTGATCGGAATCGTACTATCCGCCGCACTGTTCGGGTCCGGACATGTGTATCAAGGCAAGATGATGGCGGTGGTGCTCGGGTTCTATGGATTGATGTTCGGTGTGATGGCGCACTTCCGAAGGAACCTGCGTCCCGGCATGATCGCGCACATCGTGCAAGACTCTTTTTCTGGATCGATGTTGTTCTTTTTAACGCGGCATCCTGACCTGCTGGAGAAAGCAAAGCACATGTAAGTGCGAAGTAACACGAAAGTCAGCACGGAAGTCATTCACTTTTTTCTTGACTTCAATATTCATACACTCTATACATTCAACAGTGGATTTATTCCACTCATTCACCATCGAAAGATGGACAAGGGAGAATGACAAACATGGCAGCTAAGAAAAAGGCCGCAAAGAAAAAGAAAAAGAAATAACTTTGCCATCACGGCAACCAAGGGGATGCGGAAACGCATCCCCTTAACTTTTGTCTTGAACAGCGGACTGAATGACCGCCAAAGCCGCAATAACAGCGGTCTCCGCACGTAGTATGTTAGAGCCGAGAGAAGCGAATATCCATTGATGCGCTCGGAAGAGTGCAAGCTCATCATCACTCCATCCACCTTCTGGGCCGATTGCGATGTGAACGTCGTCTATTTGCTTGCCCAGGGCATGAAGGAGTGAAGTACCTGTCTCACGTTCCGAAAGCAGTATTTTTTGCGCGTCAATAGGAATTTCAGCG
>Ga0207083_1030_pt1 | contig 30568 bp, 28 predicted proteins | sample Alteio_BWMinHeat_57_FD_153516 | JGI IMG/M metagenome (GOLD analysis project Ga0207083, IMG submission 153516) | Enriched cells from forest soil in Barre Woods Harvard Forest LTER site, Petersham, Massachusetts, United States -... | ecosystem: Environmental > Terrestrial > Soil > Temperate forest >... | reverse complement strand
GCTCTTTTGTGGTTTTAGGCCAACAGAAGACCGATGCAAAATCGAATGAGATAACAGCTATCCCTGAGCTCAAAGAATGGATGCGCAAAAAACCATCAAATCAAGGATGATAGATTGTCTGTTCTTGCAAAAGACTGATTTTAGTCGCCTCATCTGCTTGCGTATAAAACGCCCCAATTGCAGGTGTTAAACTCGGAGCAAAAGGACGAACATGAATCCTTCCTAATGAGCTCCAAATAAACAAAAGAGGCAAAACGAAAAATAGCAAAAGCCACGCTGTAATGAGTAACCAATGATGAACAGAATGTATAATTGCACCCTCTTTCTTTTCATCAAGGCAATGTGATGCGTTATCCCTTAATACTTTTTGTTTCGTCATGATTCATCCCTGTATAAATCACCACCGAGTAGTACAGTATAGTATAATTATGTTTTAATCGTCAACTAGATGCAAACTAATCAATTTATTAGTTTCATATATACCCCCACAATCCATATTTTATGTAAATTGACTTGTATATTTTTCATTTGCAAACAATTAGATACAATAGATTTTTATATGCTCCTATAAACTATATTTTAGTAAAAGTGACTGGTTAATTTTTCATTTGTAAACATTTAGATTCACTCGATTTAAATCTATTCTTAGGCCTCGAAATTTTGCTTTATTAGTTCAAAATGAATATCCATTTCTGTCTTTCACTTCAGGAAAGAAATCACTAAAATCTATCCCCATTCCACTTGATATTTTTCTAGAGAGTTAAATAAATGAAATTTAAAACATTGAGGTATTTTTTATTGAGTATGGCATGTTGCTTTTTCTTAACACATTGCAGTAAGGAATTATCCCCAGGTGACTATGATGCGTCAGAGGTAGGTAAAATTAAGAAAGTGGTTCCGGGAACCATTATTTCTATACGTCCTGTTCGTCTACATAGCAAGCAAAATGATCTCACTCAAGTCAGTTCTACGCATCCCTTAGAAAATTCAGACATGGGTAGAGGTCATCAGCATAACCATGGCTATGAATATGTGATCCGATTAAACAGCGGAACCATTATTTCTGTTGTACAAGCCGAAAAAATTAAACTGAAGAACAATCAACGCATTTTAGTTATTTCGGGTGCAAATACCCGTGTCGTCCCAGACAATGGCCGCGAAGATTATTAGACCAACGAGCTTGAAAGCTTCACATATAATATGTGGAGAGCATCAGGGCATTTGGAGTACTATCAGATCAAGTTTGAACGATTAAACTTTAAGCGATCAAAGGTGTCTTTTCCTTTGGATCTCCATTGATCGCATTTGCTTGCCTCGCTTGTACTCTCTCTAGCGCTGCTTTCAATGCAGGAATATTTAAATTCAGGTTATTTTTGTCATCTATCCATCGCAATTCTTTTATCACAAAGAGAGAACGATGCCCTCCTTCAAACAGCGCATGCGACAATATTTGATCAAGAGTAGATATCATTTGATAATGGATATTAGAGCGTCTATAGAACCCAAAGAAACCATTCCTGTCCTTTGATAATTTTTCTACATACTTTTTCTTAAAGGACGCCAATAATTCTTCCTCGCTAATGTTGATAACATGGTCATCCTTAGCCGCTTCAATCGTTGGATCTATTAACATTTTCAATCTCCCTAATGAACGAATGTGATTTTCTTATCTCAGGACTTAAACTAATCATCTAAATAATAGGCCGTCAATCATTGCTCGTATATTTAACCGAATGGAAACAATTTGCCCCCCATGCTTATTTTGTTTACAATTCGAAATGGGGAGAGGACATGCGACAGCGCACAAGGTATTGTGACAAATCGTATTAGGTAAACCTGGTTTTAAAATCCTAGTGGTCAATTTAACTCTATTAATGATGAGGTAATTTATGTTTGCAAAATTCTCTAAAAAACTTAAACCTAAGGACGTTTATCAGGTATTTATGGATAAATTTGAGACAATCCATGAGGAATATCAGGAAGGCGATGACAGGGATGGTCCATCAACAAATTGTATTTTGAATCTAAATGAAGCCAACCATAATGAAATCAGCAAAAACATTAAAAGTTTTCTAGAAGAGAATAAAGAGTGGAAAGGTAGTAAAATCATTCTCTCTGTTTCTACCTACGCTGGCGATGAGTATGAGGGCTCAAGCTCAACCATTACGTTTTATTGTGATCGCGAACAACTGATCGAGGCGCTTAATAAAGTTTTTCCAAAAGAGCCAAGAGCAGATGAAGAGACCAGCTTCAAACCTTAAATAAAATCGCTCCCCAAAAAACGGGGAGCCTTTTCCTAGCGCGTTTTTTTAATCCCAGGACTTCTAAATAACTTCCGAATCCACTTGATTTCTAATAAGTGGGATTTATCTAGCTTCAATAAGAGTCAATCCAAATTCTGTTGCTTTTCTCTTTAAATTTTTGATCATTCGATCTCGATATTTTTCTTCATAGTATGCTTGGCCTGATTCCACATACTCAACACCATGACGTAACATATTGTAAATAATTATAGCTAGCTTATGAGCCGTCGCTGTAATTGCTTTCATAGGGCCTATACGTGATTTCAATCTTCTTAAATAGGCTCCTAAAGAAGTTTGGCTGCGGTATAAAGTTGAGGCAGCCATACGCAAAGTAGCAGCGGCTCTATTGTTAGAAGGCTTTGTTTTTCCACTTATACTTTTACCTCCTGATACCTTGTTGCCAGGACATAATCCAAGCCAAGACGCAAATTGCTTTGGACTCTTCCATCGAGTCATGTCAAAACCAATTTCACCTAATAATTGCATGGCTGAAAGATTATTAATTCCAGGGACAGCCAATAAATCAACACCAGATAAACGATGTAATTCTTTTCCTAAATTAAAATCAGGAGAATTTTTACTTACCCTTTTTTTATTTGGATTCAATTGCTCCACTGGAACATTAGCTACCAAAATATTTGTTGAAAATTCAGCTAGATTTTTTTCTATTTCATGATCGCAGGCTTTCATTTGTTCTTGAAAGTAATCATACAACTCAAGAGACTGCTTTAATGCAAATAGATGTTCCGCACGATAATTTCCTGTTAATGCAGCCTCAATATCATCATTGCTGCTTTTACATCGAGGATCCCTGTTTTTTGCCAAAATAGCAGGATTTCGCTCTCCCTTAATAATCGCACGAATAACCTTGAGACCAGTATCACCAGTAATGTCCGTAATAACATGATGCAGTTGAAGATTCATTTGAGTTAGTGCTTTTTGCATTTGCTGAATATACCTTGATGCACTTTTTACTAACATACTACGTTGCCTAACATAAGAGCGAAGTTCGCATACCTCATCATCTGGGCGAAATGCGCCGTTTAATAAACCGTACGTATGCAATTGCTGTATCCATTGACAATCGAGTACATCTGTCTTGCGACCACTTACATTTTTTACTTGCCGTGCATCTACCAATTTAACTTCAAATCCTTTTTCTTCCAATATTTCATAAACGGGGATCCAATAAACACCAGTTGATTCCATCGCAATGGTTTGAACCCCACATTGTTTCAACCAGTCAGCCAAAGCATATAGATCCGGTGTAAAGCTTTTAAACTCTAGAACTGTTGACTCTGAGCATCCTTCAGGCACAGCAACAAAATGAGAGGTAGCTCCTATATCGATTCCTGCTGCCCATCGATTAATATGTTCAAGATGTTTTGGGGACTGGGCTGTCTGTGATATTCCTTTTGACACTGATAGCAGTCTTCGTGTATTTTTGTTCATGTCATTCTCTTTTTAGTCAATTAAATGAAAATGATGGGTCCATAAAGCAGAGGATTTTCATTCGGGCACTCTTCTAAACGGGATGGTACGTAAATACCTCACCAATGATGCTACCGAAAATCCTCTGGGACCATGCTTACGCTCGGGTACGAAACACCAATGTCCAACCGGCCTTTTTCATCATGGCTCCATCGCGCACAATTGTACACTTAAAATACATAAAGTTATTTTATTATGTTGGGTATTCTATGCCTGAGGTGCTTACGAAAAACCCATGGAGACAGAAAGATCTTTTAGCTCATTAATGAGTAATTCTTCATGAAATTTTTTTTAATGCGACATCTCTTCGATAATACGATTCAATTCTATTCCTAGAGGATTATCCTTTTGGTAGAGAGATTAATGTCCTCTATTGCACATTGATTTTAAGGATATTCCAACCATGCCTTGGTCATATAGAGTCCGAGTCAAGGTTTTCAGTGCCTCGCAAAAGAAGAAAAGCAAATCTTTATGATGAATATCGAGAAAAGGTGTTAGGAATTTAAACTTTGACGTTTGTATTGTCAACATTGTTCTTAGAAAAAACATACAATCATAGATTTGGCTCACATCCTTCGATACTATGAAAAAACATTATTTGTAAGGATGTAGATATGCCTAATTCAAAAAACAAACCCATTTCTATTTTTTCTATTGCAAACAAAACCCCAGATAGAATGCATTACTTGAGGGACAAAGAAAAAAGAATACGTCAATTTTTAGTTGAAACGATGGATGTTCTTTATCATTCATTGGCAACAACGTTTACGCTCGATCAATTAAGTCTTGATGATTTTAATAAATACATTTGGCCAATGGTATCTTCTGGGGGGGCCCTGGTGGTTGGGGAGCTTGCCACACAAGAATTAAAAATACTGTTTAATCAAGATGAAGAATTTGAATTAATGGTCAAATTTTGTGTTGGAGTAACGTTATTAAGCTTTTCTGCCATGCATCGAGTAACGGAACAACGACCAAAAATGATTGCCGATCTTTCAAAAGCAGTCGCCCGTGAAGTATTAGCCATTTTTTATTTGTACACCACGACCTTTCAGGGTAGTCAATTATTGTTAGATCAATACCTGTCAGAAAATTATTCACTGATAACGAGTTTAAGTTTGAGTGGTATTGCCATTCCTGGTGGATTTTCTTATTTGGTACAAAAATATCAAGAAAGAACCGTTAAGAGAGAGTACGAAAGTGGAGCACAACGCTCAGACACGGCACTTATTTCAAGTGGAGCTACTCGTTTAGCAAATGTTTTTTTTCAGGCTAATCATTTTATATTATCTGAGTTGGTTACTTTATCTCGACTATTTCAGCTGAATTTAATTGCCAATAATATTTTACATGCGCCGAATATTATTAATCAGTTTCGTAATTTTCCTGCATTGTGTGCCGATATTAGTCCGGCCGTTTTAAAAAGCTTGTTATTACAAAAATCGAGATTAGAAACTGATTATCTTCACAATACAACGCAGCAAAAAGTTTTAAAATTTACCAAGGATGGACCTCAGTTTGTCTACATTGAGCGTTATCGACTCCGAAATGGGGATTTAGTGGCTTGTGATGAAAATTTTTCCTTTGATTCTGTTCCTGTTTCTGGATCAATTATTGCCATTAATAAAGAAGAAATACAAAATCCAACCATTACTTGTGAATCAAGAAAAATCAGTATTAACCTTAAAGCACATAATGGGGAGGATATTTGGATAGAATATAAAACGGATACCACACTGCCGGATCATAAAAAAAAGGTTGATTTGCATGAAATTCATGCGGGCAAACAAGCCGCGGTCTTGGCCGGGGCCAAGTTAAATTTGTATGAAGGGCGTGATTTTTACATATGCATTCAAGATCAAGCTGAGCGGACGTTGAGTAGTAACTATATTAAACGTTCAGTCATTAATCAGATTGTTAGTGACTTTAAAAAGCGTCAGGTCATTTTTTCAATGGCCTTTTCATTAACAATGGCGACGTTACAGTCAGTCGATTTTGCTAGCTATATTTCCACTACCCTCCGTCTTTTGTTTAATCTATCACAAATGCTGATTCCTTTTGCGGAAACTTTTTTAAGAGAAATGGTGAATGGTCGACTATTGAAAGAAATCAATCGAAATGTTGAGATACCTTTGTCCATCATAGATGCTTTACGAGTGGTCGATTTTTTTAATGCTTTAGGCGGATATTATAAAAATCGTTTTCCCAGTGGGGTAGCTATCGTATCGGATAAAACGGGTACATTGACGACAGCCAAGATGGATGTCTTGGGTTATTGGACTGTCGGTATGACGAATGATGTACAACAGGCCTGTATGAATAAACAGGGTTTATTACTTCCTGAAGAACAATCGCAACATGATGTTTGTTATGAGATATTTGCTTCTGCATTTACGAATAATAAAAAAGATGTCGAGCCGGAAGAATTTGCAATTTTAAACATGTTGGCTAATTTATTTCCCAGTAGAAATACTTTAAAGGTAGATATCTTAGGTAATAATCATTTTCGAAAAACCATTGCCTTAGAAAAGGGTGATAAAGTGGTTGAAACATTTCACTTAGGACTTTATCGCGCTTTAGGTGGGCGCTTGACTTTAGTGGATGAAGGAGACCATTTTTATTTTACCTTTTGTGGTATTCCCAAAGCGGATAAATTCTTGGATACGCCTTTATTCAATCAATATTCACAGATGCATGTACGTACGGGTGTCCTATCTCGTGATTGGTGTTTGGCAGGTGCACCTCTATCTCGTGAGGAATTTACTACTTTAAAAACGTTATTTGCGGAAGATGATAAACCCGCCATCGAGAGATTTTTCTGTTCTGATTCGGACCTATTAAAAAAACTTGAACACGTGGGAACTTTCTTGATAAATAATCCGATAAAACAAGGCGTGGAAAAGTTTATTTCGCGGTGTAAAAATGCCAAAGTACCGGTATTTATTGCGACGGGAGACACACGAAAGTCAGCCGAAAATATTGCTAGAGTGTTATGTGCTGAATATACCGATCATATCTTTACTATTGATGAACAAAATCTTGATCAGTGGGAAGGCGTTTCTTTCCCCTCTAATGCAACTGTGATTTTTTCTGGGGTCAACGATAAAGTTCTCCGTTTGTTTTATCAATTATTAGAAATAGATATTCAAAAACGACCTATCATCATTTTTTCTGAAATGAGCACGGAGAAAAAAGGCGTATTGGTTCAATGTTTAAAAGAACAGAAGTTTTTTGTGGTCGCCAATGGCGATGGTAGTAATGATGTGGCCATGATGAGAAATGCAGACATGGTGCTTGCTCATGTCGTAGAAGGGGGTGGATATGCGCTTGGTGTTGAGCAATTTGTTGATTTAAGTGATAAACAATTACAAGGTATATTAGGTTCAGATCGTTCATTTTATGAAATATTTGATATTCATGAGCGCAATAGTTTATTTATAAACGCGTTTGCCCCGTTAGCAAATTCACAAGAAAAGCCCAGCATTGCATTATTATTAAAAAGTTCTAAATTGAGCTTTGAGTTAGCGCGTTCCGTGGGTTTAGCTGTTAAAGACATTCCGGGATTACATTGGTGGGGAGTGGGTTTTGATTTGGCTTGGTTATGGATCGCATTCGATGCCATTAATGCCACTACGGATTTACCGATGGATAATCAAAATTTAGATGAATCGAATTTTTCGACTCGGTGTTTATTCGCATCAATAGCCTTCGCCATGTTTTCATCGGCACTGATTTATACACTGTCGGAGGAATCTACTAATTTGACTTGGATGCTTTTAGTACTTTCTTTTCTTCCTGTATTATTAAGGAGTATCTTTTCAGGGTTTGGTCACGTCCAAGAAAAAGCTCATACGACTTCTTTTATTTCTGCGCGTGGGAATGAAGACAATTCTTTTGATGAGCCAACACCCGTTTTATCATCAAAAAAGAGGTTCACGAAAGCCATTTCCACTTTTTTTACGCCCTATAAGGATGAATCATCAACCGTGAGTCGTGCTATTCAAACAGAACATACCGCTACGCCTCAATAGGCTTTGCACATCGTTGATATTGTCAGTGATGGCCAGATGGTAGGTATTTAGGGTAAAATGCACGATTCAAAAATGATTCTATATGTTAGGTGAATAATGATAGCTATTAAATCGCCAGAGCAAATTGAAAAAATGCGTGTTGCTGGTAAGTTAACTGCCAAAGTATTAGAAGCGGTGAGTGAATTTATCAAGCCTGGGGTAAGCACCATGGAGGTTGATGCGTTTTGTGAGCGGTATATTGTGGATGTTTTAAAAGCCATCCCTGGGAGTAAGGGCCAATATGGTTATCCTTATTCTGTGAATACCTCATTAAATCATGTCATTTGTCATGGTATGCCCTCTGCGACCCAATTATTAAAAAGTGGTGACATCATTAACGTTGATGTCACCGTGGTTGCTGATGGGTATTATGGTGATAGCAGTAAAATGTTTTGTATTGGCGCGGCCCCTGCCCATGCGCGGCGTCTCGTAGAAGTGACGCAGGAGTGTTTATATAGAGGAATTAAGGTTGTAAAGCCCAATGCTACATTGGGAGATATTGGTCATGCGATTCAAAGTCATGCTGAAAAAAATCATTACTCTGTGGTCCGTGAGTATTGTGGGCATGGGATTGGTCAGAAAATGCATGAAGATCCACAAGTGATGCATTATGGCAAACCGGGAACGGGTCCTGTTATCCAAGAGGGCATGACATTTACTATCGAGCCGATGATTAATCAAGGCAAGCCAGACATTAAACACATTGAAAAGGACGGTTGGGGCATTGCGCTTACCAAAGATCGCAAATTGTCTGCGCAATGGGAGCACACGATACTTGTGACTAGCACCGGGTTTGAAGTGTTAACATTAAGAGATGAGGAAAAAGGCGTTTTCGATGGGTTGTAAGTCGCGTGACATATGATCTTCCCCGTGTTCTTCATCCCGTAGAGTTAAAATTTCAACCCCATCCTCTGTAACTAAAAGCGTATGTTCCCATTGCGCGGATAAACTTCTATCTTTGGTAATGACTGTCCATTTATCACGTAACAATCGTGTGTCTTGTTTTCCAAGATTAATCATCGGCTCGATAGTGAAGGTCATTCCAGGACGAAGCATTTCTCTGGTTCCTTTGGTTCCATAATGCAAAACTTGGGGTTCTTCATGAAAAACCAAACCTATGCCATGCCCACAATAATCACGAACAACCGAACAGCCATTGTGTTCGGCATGGTGCTGAATCGCATAGCCAATATCGCCTAAATGGGCACCCGGTTTTACTTGTTCTATTCCAAGAAAAAGACATTCATGGGCAATTTTAACCACGTGTTTGGCGTTGTCAGAGGGGGCTCCTACGAGAAACATTTTGCTACTATCGCCGTGATAACCATTTTTGATAACAGTCACGTCAATATTAATGATATCGCCATCTTTTAATACGTCTTTGCCTGGAATGCCATGGCAAACCACGTGATTAATGGATGTGCAAATTGATTTTGGGAAACCATTGTAATGAAGGGGTGCAGGAATAGCGTGTTGTATATCCACGATGTAGTGATGACAAAGAGAATTCAACTCATCCGTTGTGATGCCTGCTACCACATGTGGGGTAATCATACAAAGAACATCACTGGCAAGGCGTCCTGCAATGCGCATTTTTTCAATTTCTTCGGACGATTTAATCGGAATGACCATGATAGGTTTTTGTAAGTCCAGTTACTGAATCTTTTCATACTAGCATAGCGGGGTAAATATCAGTATTCATTTCTGAGCTTCGATGGATGTTTTCTTTTTGTAAGCACTTTGATATAAACTAAAAGAATGGATAGGCTTAGGGCAATGATAAGGGGTGTTTTATGGAAGATTGCATCATCATAGTGGGTATATTCCTTTTTTTTGGAATATGCTATGGACTCATTCGTTTCTTTGATACTTTATCACGGAGTGAGCAATGAGCATGTACTTGTTGAGTGGATTGGTGACCTTAGGACTTCTCGGCTATTTAATTTTTGTTATCTTTAAACCCGAATATTTTTAGGGTTAGGGGTGTTGTGAGCTCTTCTTTTGAGGCTATTAAAACAGCCGAAATACGTTGGTGTGATGATACGCCTTATTCAAGAGATTTTGATGATATTTATTCTTCCAAAGACAATGGTTTGGTCGAAGCCCACCATGTCTTTATTCAGGGAAATCAAATAATTGAACGTTGGCAGGCATTAGCTCAGGATCAAACGGATGCATTTGTTATCGCAGAAACGGGTTTTGGGACGGGCCTTAATTTTTTATTAACCTGGTCCTTATGGAAGAAATACTCTCCTCCACAGACCAAATTACATTATATTTCTTGTGAAAAATACCCCTTAAAACGACAGGACCTCACGCAATGTTTAACCCTATGGCCTGAACTACAACAGGAAGCACAGGCTTTGCTTTCCAGTTACCCGGTTTTAACACCTGGATTTCATTTTATGCAATTCGAGAAAGATCGTGTGAGCCTGACCTTGATGCTTGGTGATGTATTGAACTGTTTTGAAGAGTTACTTCTTTGTGGTGAACCCGCTTTGGAGAAACGATTGCGAGAGGTATATGTGGATGCATGGTTTCTGGATGGGTTTTCACCTACAAAAAATCCACAGATGTGGAGTGAGGCATTGTTTTCAACCATGAGTTTGTTATCAAAACCAAAGACCACGGTCGCCACATACACCGCCGCAGGTATTGTGAAACAAGGGCTTCGTGCGGTGGGCTTTAATGTCGATAAAAAGAAAGGTCATGGACTTAAAAAAGATATGGTTGTTGGTGAATTTGTGCAGTTCACTGCTAGGCATACCAAACGGCATACTCCTTGGAGTGTTTCTATCCCTAAAAAAATAAAGTCTAAACACGCCTTGGTGCTAGGTGCGGGACTTGCAGGGTGTTTTACAGCACATGCGCTTGCACACCGAGGTTGGTCAGTCACGTTGCTTGATGCCAATAACAGCTTGGCTGAGGGTGCCTCAGGCATTTCACAAGCACTGTTGTACCCCAAAGTCACACGCTATCGCTCCCCTTTAAATACATTTATGCTAACGGCATATCTATTTGCCTATCGAACCTATAAAAACTTGCTGACCCAATGGCCTGTGGGTGAGTTATTAGGTATTTTACAGCTCGCCTATAATGAAAAAGAGGCATATAGTCAGAAGCATCTCACGGAGTGGTTAGCCTGTTACCCGGAATTAGGTAGGTTAGTTACCCCCGAAGAAACATCGGTATTGGCTGGGATTGATATTATGTCGCCTGGTCTTTACATAGATAAATCAGGTTGGTTGGATTGTCCATTATTATGCCAGTACTTGGCCACGGCGGCACAAGTCGAGTTAATATCGAATACAACGATTGATGTACTTAGGTATGAAGATGCAGAGTGGCATGTTAATGAATACTCCGCTGAGGTTCTTGTGATCGCTAATGGTGAGCAGGCGACTATGTTTCAACAAACAAAGCATATCCCTTTGAAAAAAATTCGTGGACAAATGACATGGATAAACAACCGAGGTAGCAGTAGTGCTATGAAAATACCGGTGTGTGCAGATATTCATATTTTACCAGCCCGCAAAGGACGTCATTTACTGGGAGCGACATACCACTCTGACAATAGTGATTTGGAATGTTATGAGAGTGATGATCAACGGAATCTTTCAAAACTATCCACCATTTCAACGGCTGTTGATTGGTCTAAAAAAGTATCGGGACATTGGAGTGGGATTCGAGCAGCAACCCCAGATTACCTTCCTTTGGTCGGGCCTGTAGCAAAAGCGGAAGCATTCCTGCAATGCTACCAAGGACTGATGAGCAATGCAAAACGATGGATCCCAGAAGCGACAGACTATTATCCGGGGCTATATCTGTGTGCGGGTTTTGGTTCACGGGGTTTGACAACGATCCCCTTGAGCGCCGAATGGTTGGCAGCTTTGATAAACAAAGAACCCAGTATGTTACCACGCACAATGATCGAATCGATTTCTCCCTCTCGGTTTTTACGACGAGACATTATTCGAGGCCAAGTAAAATAATAACACGACCATGTTCGCGTTGAGATGCAATTGTCAAGTCTTGCTATTTAAGGTTGAGACCGTTAATCTTCGTTGATTTATATCTTGGTATACGTGGATTCGTGGGATAACATTGAATATTTTCAAATACACGTTTTTATCCGAAATATACTAAGGTGTGTTGACATAATTGGTTTTTGTAAACCATCTAGAGTGCCTATGTACCGTCCCCACGATTTATTCGTGGGGTTATCCACGGTATCCAGAGATCTCCTGGATGGCGCGGACAAGCCGCGCCACGTAGGCCTTGTAGAGCAGTTGTCAACAGACCCTACCAGGGAGTGAAAATTGATGTCTGATTCGATGGGAAAACGGTTTAGATTACTTGTTAAAGAGCAGGCACCTCTTCCCGTGTTAGGTGCAATTAATGCCTACTCAGCCATGCTGGCAGAAGTCGCTGGTGGTCAAGCACTATACCTTTCTGGCGCCGGTGTTGCGAATGCGTCCTATGGTTTACCCGACTTAGGAATGACAGGGTTGGCTGATGTATTGGAAGATGTTCGTCGTGTCACGGATGCCAGTACTTTACCCCTGTTGGTGGATGTGGATACCGGTTGGGGACATATGTTCAATATTGAACGAACGGTTAAATCGATGGAACGGGCTGGTGCTGCAGCGATTCATATTGAAGATCAAGTGGTCGCAAAGCGGTGTGGACATCGACCTAACAAAGCCATTGTTCCTATGCAAGACATGGCAGATCGTATTAAAGCGGCAGTGGATGCGCGTGCTGATCCTAATTTTGTTATCATGGCACGGACAGATGCCTTTGCTGTAGAAGGGATGCAAGCGGCAATAGATAGATCAAGTCTTTGTGTGGAAATGGGTGCTGACATGATCTTTCCTGAAGCATTGACAACACTGGACGAGTATCAGTCATTTGCTCGCCATCTAAAGGTGCCTATACTGGCAAACATTACCGAATTTGGTAAAACGCCTTTGTTTACTCGGGAGGAGTTAAAAAAAGTGGGTGTTGGAATAATTTTATACCCGCTCAGCGCATTTCGCGCCATGTCTTATGCCGCTTTAAAAGTATATCAGGCAATTATTGAACAAGGTACACAAAAAAAGATGATCGATCACATGCAAAATCGTGATGAGTTGTATGGGGTTTTGAAATATGGTGAATTTGAAAAAAAATTAGATCAATTGATGGGGGGACGAGATGGTCAATAAAAAAGGAGGTTTGGCCGGTGTGGTTGCAGGTGAGTCAGCCATTGCAACCGTAGGACAAGCTGGAGAGGGGTTGAATTACCGAGGCTATTCCATTTTTGATCTAGCAGAACATGCTACGTTTGAGGAAGTGGCTTATTTATTACTCTACGGCCAATTACCGACGCATGCTGAGTTAGAAACGTATATAACCAAATTAATTGGGTTACGCGCCATACCTGATGTATTAAAAAAAATATTAAAGCTCATCCCTAAAAACACACACCCCATGGATGTGATGCGAACGGGTTGTTCCATGTTAGGCACGCTAGAACCTGAAACGAATTTTTCACAACAATACGATATTGCTGACAGGTTATTAGCTTTATTTCCTGGTATTTTGTGTTATTGGTATGCATTTCATTTTCAAGACCGTGAAATCAGTGGGGAGAGCGAGGAACGCACAGTGGGTGGTCATTTCCTCGAATTGCTTCATGGACACGAGCCTTCAAAACCTCAGCGAGATATGATGAATGTATCGCTGATTTTATATGCCGAACATGAGTTTAATGCATCAACCTTTGCAGCCCGTGTTACAGCAGCTACCCTTTCTGATTTTTACTCTGCAATTACCAGTGCCATTGGGACTTTGCGCGGTCATTTACATGGTGGTGCAAACGAGGCGGCTATGGAATTGATTTCACGTTTTAAAAGTCCAGAAGAAGCGGAACATCAATTGATGGTTATGTTGGAGAACAAAGCAAAAATCATGGGTTTTGGACATCGTGTATATACCACATCTGATCCTCGTTCAGACGTTATCAAAGTCTGGGCAAAAAAACTGTCTACGGGTAATGAAAATATGCTTCTGTATAAAATTTCTGAACGTATTGAGGAGGTTATGCGGCGGGAAAAAAAATTGTTTCCTAATCTCGATTTTTACAGCGCGTCTGCCTATCATTTTTGCAATATTCCTACCCCCTTGTTTACACCTATTTTTGTTATGTCTCGGATTACAGGGTGGTCGGCACATGTTTTTGAACAGAGAAAGGATAATAAACTGATTAGACCAACCTCTGTTTATACGGGTCCTCAACAAAGATCCTATATATCCATTGATGCGAGGGATTAATATGCACTTTTCAGCCGTAGAGGACAATATCAAACCTGAATATGATAGTGTGATGACCGATATTGCCGAATTTGTATTGGATAAAACGATTAACAGTGTCTTAGCCTATGAAACAGCTCGTTTATGTTTGATGGATACCCTTGGATGTGGCCTATTAGCCCTCAATTTTAACGAATGTGTCAAGTTATTGGGTCCCGTTGTACCTGGTGCAATATTGTCGGGAGGAGCAAGGGTACCGGGTACATCCTTTGAATTGGATCCAGTGCAAGCCGCCTTTAATATCGGTACGATGATTCGTTGGCTTGACTTCAACGATACTTGGTTAGCCGCTGAATGGGGGCACCCTTCAGATAATTTAGGGGCTATTTTAGCTGTTGCGGATTATGTTAGTCGACGAAACCAACAAGAGGGCAAGGCTGGTCTTCTGATGCAGGATGTCCTTACAGCCATGATTAAAGCGCATGAAATTCAAGGGTGTTTAGCCTTGGAAAACAGTTTTAATCGAGTGGGACTCGATCATGTCTTTTTAGTCAAAGTGGCGAGTGCGGCGGTGATTGTGCCTTGGTTAGGCGGTGATAAAGACATGTTGTTAAGGACTCTTTCACAGGTATTTGTAGATGGGCAAAGCTTGCGTACCTATCGCCACGCACCTAACGCCGGTTCGCGAAAATCTTGGGCAGCTGGGGATGCTACTTCCAGAGCAGTAAGATTAGCATTGATTGCTGCAACGGGCGAAATGGGTTACCCGAGTGCACTCACCGCACCTAAGTGGGGCTTTTATGATGTACTTTTTCAAGGTAAATCGTTTAAGTTTCAACGACCATATCAAAGCTATGTCATGGAAAATGTACTGTTTAAATTATCTTATCCAGCTGAATTTCATGCACAAACAGCGGTTGAATGTGCCGTTAAACTGCATGAGTTAGTCGAAAAGCGAATGGATGATATTGCACGTATTGAATTAGTGACGCATGAGTCAGCCATTCGAATTATCAGTAAACAAGGGATTTTGCATAATCCGGCCGATAGAGATCATTGTTTGCAATACATGGTTGCTATTGGTTTGCTATATGGTGATTTAGTAGCAGAGCATTATGAAGATGCAGTGGCTGCCGATCCTCGTATAGATGCATTACGTGAAAAAATGCATGTGACTGAAAATCAGCAGTTTTCTAAGGACTACCATGATCCTGAGAAACGTTCGATTGCGAATAGTATTAAGCTTATTTTTAAAGATGGCAGTGAAAGTGAAGAAGTGACGGTAGATTATCCGATTGGTCATCGTCGACGACGCGGTGAGGGGACGCCTGTATTATTAGAAAAATTTGAACGTCATTTGCATACAGTATTTGAACCGACAAAAGTGAATGATATCGTCCATAAAATGAGAGATACAAATACATTAGCGGCGATGCCAGTCGTTGACTTTATGGAAATGTGGAAACGGTAGTTCGCCATCAAGTTGCTAATTGTAGACCACCGTAAGGGATTAAAGCTTTCGCTTTAATCCTGCGCTCGTCATGATTTTTGTGGCAATTTCTTCAATTGAAAAACGGGTAGAGTTCAAAAAAGGGATGTTTTCATGCAAATACATCGCTTCGACTTCAGCGGTTTCTCGGCGGCATTGTTCTGTGGAGGCATAATGACTATTAGGACGACGTTCAGTTCGGATGTGTTGTAACCGTTCAGGATCAATGGTTAAACCAAAGAGTTTTTTCTTATAGGGTTTGAGGGCTTCGGGAAGACGAAAATTGGTTAATTCTTCATCTGTGAAGGGGTAGTTGGCTGCAAGAATACCAAATTGTAGTGCCATATAAAGACAACTCGGTGTTTTGCCACAGCGTGAAACACCAATCAAGATGATATCGGCTTTATCATAATCCCGCGTTTTTATCCCATCATCATGCGCAAGTGTATAGTCGACCGCTTCTATACGGTGATTATAAGCTTTTACATCAGCTACCCCATGAGAGCGTCCTACGGTATAGGAGGATTTTAAATCCAATGCTTGTTCAAGCGGTGCTAGGAAGGTAGTGAATAAGTCAAACACACAGCCATTTGATTTTTGAATGATCTGATTAATATCAGGATTAACAAGCGTGGTGAACACGAGAGGTTTCGTCCCTGATTCTTCATAGCATGTATTCACTTGATGTATGAATGCCATGGCTTTCTCGACGGAGTCTAAATAAGGGATGGTTTGCCTTTCAAACTCAATGTTTTCAAATTGAGTAAGTAAACTATTAGCAAGGGATTCTGCGGTAAGACCCGTACCATCTGAAATTATGAAAACCGAACGTTTCACCATCGCGTTGCCCTTTGATTTTTCAATAAAATCATACATTATAATTCTGAATATATATAAAAGCGATGGATATAAATCACTTTAAGCACAGTCTCTCATTTTCCCTGTTTTGATAGATTTATTCATTTCTTGTGTCTGTATTCGTAGCATTATGCTCATTAGTATAGGGAGGGTTACCATTATTAAGGGCTGGTCCTATGCCAACACCGGTTTCTCCTTGAGGTCCATAATTTGTTTCAGAGGTTTCTTCATTATTATCCGAGGGGCTTGTTTCAGAATTCAGGCCACTTCTTGTGTCAGTATTGGTAGCATTAATCTCATTGCTATAGGGAGGATTCCCATTATTAAGGGCTGGTCCTATGCCAACACCGGTTTCTCCTTGAGGTCCATAATTTGTTTCAGAAGTTTCTTCATTATTATCTGAGGGGCTTGTTTCAGAATTCAAGTTAGTATTTCCAGAGAAACCCATTACAGAACTTCCTTCATAACTAACGGAAGTTTCTGCTCTGGATCCACCTATCATTCCACTGTCTTCCCCAGCAGCATTTAAGGTAGAAACAGACATTAAGGTTAATAAACCTAAAGTTAATTTTTTCATTAGTATCCCCTATAAAATAAGAGATCCATTATTTTTTAAGTATTTTGAAAAGTATGTATCCTATTATAGTACCTGCAATTAACATTGAGGTTAGAGGCCGATCTTTGACGTTTTCTTCTAACGCACTTACTTTCTTTTTACCTTGTTTATATAAATGAGATGCCGTGTCTTTTACATGCTCACCGATTTCCTCAGTTTTTTCTAGCGCAGTTTGATATACTTGTGACATCTTCTCTTTTCCTTCATGATATAGAGCAGCTGTTTTATGATCTTCAACTTTACCATTCATTTTGTTCATATTTTTCTCCATGTTATGTGTAATATTTTTCTTTGAAGATCTGATCGCACATCAGCACAACGCACATTCATTTTTAACATCGGGGGATAAATCGTGTATTGCGTTGCACAATTTAAGAATAGTATCCATTTCAATTTTGTCAATTCTCGTTAGGTGTGTGAGCCAACCTATTTTTGTCGTTTATTAAATCATGCTGATAAATATTTGAAAATAAGATATTGATCATACCTACGTGCTTTGCTTGGAAACTACTATTTTTTCTGTTATGTTGGTTTAAATCATGATGTTATCGATCATAAAGGTAACCAAATACCATGGAACAAGACCGATATAATACTAACCACCCCTTATTTATCATCGGGATGATTTCCTTAATTTTATGTCTTGCAATGTTTGGTTTGACTTTTTACGTTCTCCCTAATCTATTGTTTGGACTCATCTATGATGTTCCCAGTTTTATTACAGATTGGAAAGAATGGCTATGGACTACTTATGAGATGAATGATTATAGGGCCTCTCACATCATCGCCTTGTTTTTGTTTTCTTGTTCACTGATTTTTGCTTTGATTGCTTACTTTTCTTCTAATAAAATCGATAATAAAATTTTTAGATCTGAATTGGAATCTCAAGAAGAGGCCACGGGTGAGAAGAGAAATCATCGAGAAACCATGATATTGGTTGTAAAGATTTTGTTTATTATTATCCTGGTTTATGTTTTCGCCCAAGTATTTCAATGGATTATTTATGCAACAGCTTAGAGGCTGTTGACAATTCATTTGACTAAATCCTCTAGAACGCCTACGTACCGCGGCTTGTCCGCGGTATCTAGAGATCTCCTGGATGGCGCGGACAAGCCGTGCCACGTGGGCACTACATAGGGCAACACGCCCTAGTCATTAATTAACTCTGTAATAGGAGGGGTTATGTGTTTTACCCGCTTTAAGATCAATCGATTAATTAAAAAACTGAAAGCCATGCAACAAAATCGTGTTCATAATCCGGTGAACGATGAGATATTGAAAAAGGAAATTGCGGGCTACAAAAAATTGGCGAGTATTTATCAATCGTTGCATGGGAAAAAAAAATATCCTTTTGCATATGAAATGAAATTAGAGTGTTACCGTGCTGCTGCAATGCTTGATGATTCGAATTCGCAGTTTTTGTTGGGTAAAGCATTGTTGGAAGAAGCAAGATTCAGGCAAGAATTACAACAAAATGGGGTTTTCGCTAATCCTAGTAATGAGCGACAGAGCCATCAATTATATGAAGAAGCCCATGCCTATTTAATTACGGCAGAAAAACTCAATAATATCGAGGCAAAACGATTATATGGCTTATGCTATATAAATGGCTGGGGTGTTCCTTCAGATAAGAAAAAAGGGTTTGATTTAATCGTTGATAGCATTGAACAAGAAAATAGCTGGGATAAAGTGCCTCAAATTTTTGCTTCCATGGGGTTAAACAAGCCTGAATTTTTTTCTGCATTAACCCAACATCGAAATAGCAACCGAACGCTGTAGTATGTTTTGGAGGACGAGGCACTAGGGCATAAAAAAGTGAAAGTACCACTGAAGAATGGCTTTTCCATAAAAAAGAGAAATCAGTCCAGATAGGCATAGAAAAGGGCCAAAAGGGATAGGTGTCTCTTTGGTTTGCGCAGTTTTCCTTAAGTAAATGATTCCGATGATGGCGCCGGAGATGGATGATAATAATAAGATCAGGGGCAACTGTGTCCATCCAAACCACGCGCCAAATGCTGCAAGTAATTTGAAATCACCATGGCCCATACCCACTTTATGGGTTAGAAGATAAAAAAGATTAATAAAAGACCATAATGCTAGATAGGCACCAGCAGCACTCAAAACAGCATTCGGCAATGAAGTAAATAAGCTTTGTGTATTCGCAATCAAGCCGATCCATAATAAACTAAATGTTAAAACATCGGGTAAAAGTTGATGTTGTAAATCAATGAAAAAAAGACAAATTAATAACCAAATAAACAGTAGGACAATGAATAGCGTTAAGTTAAATCCAAAACTCCAAGCCGCCATAAGCGCTAGGCCAAGAGAAAGTGCCTCTATCAAGGGGTATCGAAAAGGAATCGATTGTTGACAGTTTGAGCAACTCCCTCGCAACAAACAATAACTGATAAGCGGGATATTGTGCCAAATGGGTATAATTACTTTGCAATTGGGGCAAAATGATCGGGGTAAAAATAAATTAATTTTATCATGAGGTTCATCCGGCAAATGTAATAACTCTCGGCATTGAGAGGACCACTCTTCATGCAACATTAATGGAAGACGGTATATAATCACGTTTAATAGACTTCCAATTATCAGCGACAGGATGCCTAGAATTATGTATGTCGTTATTGGGTATAGCGTAACTAATTCATTGAACATTAAACCACCGAGCCCAATTTAAATATCGGTAAATACATGGCTATGACTAAGCCACCCACAAGTACCCCTAATATTGCCATGATCATTGGCTCTAATAAACTACTTAATGCATCAACAGCATTATCAACGGCTTCTTCATAAAAATCTGCGACTTTGCTCAGCATTTTCTCTAAGGCCCCTGATTCCTCACCAATGGCAATCATTTGAATAACCATGCTTGGAAATAGTTTAGTATTATCCATCGCCACGAACAATTGTTGCCCGCTCGAAACTTCTTCCCCTATCTTTGCTGTAGCATCGGCATAAAGGATATTTCCTGTCGCACCACCCACGGATTTAAGTGCTTCGATTAAAGGCAGTCCTGCAGCAAAGGTAATCGATAATGTGCGTGAAAAACGGGCAATCGCTGCTTGTTGCAGAATAGTGCCTATAATGGGGATCTTCAGCATGGTTTTATCTATCCAGTGTGCAAAAGCCCGCGAACGTAATCGAGCGTGGTAAAATCCATAACCCGCCCCAAAAACTGCGCCAAAGATAAGGTACCAATAGGATTCAAACCATTTAGATAGCGTAATGACACCACGTGTCATTGCGGGTAAATCAGCACCAAACCCTTTAAATAATGATTCAAATTGAGGGACAACAAACATTAACAATCCAGCACTCACTAAAAATGCAATGGCTAACACTGCCATTGGATAGGTTAATGCTTTTTTAATTTTCTTTTTAATGGTTTCAAATTTTTCTTTATAAGTGGCGACTTTATCCAGCATGATATCCAGAGAACCTGATTTTTCCCCGGCATCAACTAAATTGCAAAACAATTCATTAAAATAAAGGGGATGTTTTCGTAAGGATTCAGCAAGAGATGTGCCTGATTCGACTTCTTTTTTAACGGCTTCGATAAGTGCTTTCATACGCTGGTTTGTCTGTCCCTTTGACACAATATCGAAAGATTGAATCAAAGGTATACCGGCTTCAATCATGGTAGACAATTGTCTACTGAAAATGGTGATATCTGCTTGCTTAATTTTTTTACTTCTTCCGCTAAATAAAGGTTTTCTTTTTTTTGCAATCTTATGAATGGTAATCCCTTGTTTACGTAACTCAGTTTTAGCAGCAATAAGGCTACGGGCTTGTGTAATTCCATTCGATATTTGACCGGTTTTACTCACACCTTCCCATTGATAACTGATAAGTTCGTTCACATTTTTTGCCATATGTGCTATTCAACGGTTACCCGATTGACCTCCTCGATGGTAGTAATGCCTTCCTTCATTTTTTCAAGACCCGTTTGATAAACGGTCAACATGCCTTCTATCTGGGCTTGTTTTAAAATATCAAGAGAGGTACATCCTGACATGATCATTTCCCCAATTTTTTTTGACATGGGCATGACTTCGAATAAACCAATTCGGCCCCGATAACCACTCGCGCATTGATTGCATCCAATGGCTTTAAATGGTTTCATTTTTATCGCTACTTTTTCTTTAAAACCAAGCTCTATGAGACTTTGAGGTGTCATGTCATCACGGATGACTTTGCACGTATCACATAAACGACGAACCAGTCGTTGGGCAATAATTAAACTTACAGAGCTTGCAATATTAAACGACGGTACGCCCATGTTTACCATACGGGTTAATGTTTCTGCAGCACTGTTCGTATGCAAAGTAGATAATACTAAATGCCCTGTTTGGGCGGCCTTTACTGAAATTTCTGCGGTTTCTAAATCTCGAATTTCACCGACCATGATAATATCAGGGTCTTGTCGTAAAAATGCTCGAAGCGCTCCAGAAAAGGTGAGCCCCGCTTTGGGGTTGATGTTGACTTGATTAATCCCTGGAATTTTAATTTCTACGGGATCTTCAGCTGTGGATATGTTTTTTTCAATGGTATTTAAAATATTCAAAGCAGTATAAAGCGTGACCGTTTTACCACTACCGGTTGGACCGGTGACCAAGATCATGCCTTGAGGTCGTTTGATAGTACGCAAAAAATGTTCTTTTTGAATGGTGCTAAAGCCCAAAGCCTCTACACCAAGTTTAGTGGCGCCCGGATCTAATATACGCATGACGATTTTTTCTCCGGCAACGGTAGGACAACTACTGACTCGAAAATCAATTGCCCGTGTACGAGAAAGTCGCATTTTAAAACGGCCGTCCTGAGGTACGCGTCGTTCAGAAATATCCAGACTAGACATCACCTTGAGCCGAGCAGCAATACGAGTGGATAAGCTTACGGGCGGCTTTGCGACCTCATATAAAAGTCCATCTTGACGATACCGGATCCGATACTCTTGCTCATAGGGTTCAAAATGGATGTCAGAAGCGCCTTTTTTAATAGCATCGACTAAAATTCGATTCACAAATTTAACAACTGGCGCATCTTCATTGTTTACTCCTGTAATATCAGCCTCTTTTTCATCTTCTTCAGCACTGAATTCGAGTTCTTCCATTTCTAGGGATTCATCAAAATAGTCTGAAAGCCCTTGATTTTCTTTTTGGTGAAGAAGTTTATCAATCAACGCGTACAATTTGTCAGTCTCAACCACGATAGGTGTAACGGTTAACCCTGTATGGAACTGAATTTCTTTTAAGGAGCTTTGTTTTGTTGGATCATCTGTTCCAATAAATAATTGTGTGCCTCGATTGTAAATAGGTACTAAATTATGACGTTTTAATAGTTTTTCACTCACCAGTGAAACGGGTAGGATCTCAAGATCAATGCTATCCAGATCGATTAAAGGGACGCCAAAATTTTTGGCTACCGCAATAGCAATGGTTTTAGCGGGCATTAAATTATTTATGACAAGATACTGAAGTATACTTAATTTGTTTGTCGCAGCAACTTGCTGATATTTAATGGCTTTTCCTTTATCCAATAGGTTTTCTTGCACTAATAGCTGGGAAATTCCTTGTAGTCGTTCTTCTTCCACTGAGGCCATATTAAAATTGAATTTTATAAATATATGATAACTATAGACAAAAATTTAGAATACTGCATTATTAAATGTCATATTTTTCAATCTATTTCATACTGGCTTATGCATCAGGCCAATTAGGTTGCTCGAGAATATGACTGTGTGGTACAAGAATATATTCAGTATTATTTGAGAAAATATCTTGCTCCTGGATAAACAAGAAACAAAATACCTTGCCATGGACACGTGGTTTAAGACTCCTCAAGGACGTCGTGTTGCGGATGCGTTTACGGCTGAGTTAGCGCCGATCTATGAACAATTAAAAGGAGAGCGTTTACTTCAATTGGGCAGCTGCGGCGAAAACCGATGGCTCTCATTATTGAAATTCAATGTCAAATGGCTGATCAATCCTTGTTTATTACCCCCAAAAACCGCTGCTGTTAGTTCATTAACCGCACTACCCATAGAAAGGGATAGTATTGACTGTATAATTGCGCCATTGACGCTGGAGGCATTCGAGCGACCTAAGTCACCCATTGATGAAATTGACAGGATCTTAAAACCCATGGGTTATGTTATTTTTTTTGGTGTGAACCCATTAAGTTTCTGGGGGGCTGCTTTGCGTTGGAATTATTTAAAATGTTTTGGCGTCGTTTCTTCTGTGACACTAATGTCTTCCATGACACTAAAACATGAAATGATGCACAGGGGTTATCGACAATGTTTTTTGGATAGTTTTTATTATATCCCTCCGGTTACTAGTGAATATTTTATTGATAAATTAGAATTTTTTAATGAGATGGGCAAAATGATTTGGCCATTTCCAGCCGGCTTTTATTGTTTGATTATGCAAAAATATCAATACGTTTCACCCTTTATGACCTCCAAACAGGCGGAAGAGGACCTTGTGCTGGGGAAAAAGACCTCACTGCAAACGATCAGTCAGTGGCTTCATGATTAAAGTATCTTAACAATTCATATAGTCGAGCTTAGCAAATCATCTACAATACCCCGTAATGATAAAGTTTTCCATGGACATGAATTTTTCCTTATGTAATTGTGATTTTTTTAGCGAAAACCAAAATTACATGAAAAATTTTTGTCCTTCAATCAAATTGAAGTTGGAGTGATGCAATAGTGCTCTTGATGGCTTGTAAGTAGGCAAATAATTGGGTGCCAAGTGGGATATCTTTGCCTATTACGCACAGTTTCTAATGGGTGAACTCTACGTTTGCATACACAAATTGTATTTTAAATGAACATTAAAATCTTCGTGGCTTTTTTATCCTATCGACAAGTAAACATGGTCTATACTCATCATTATATGCCAATAAAATAGCAAACAAGATGATTAATTATTTTTATAGACCAGCAATTGATCGCATGACAGAAGCTTAAGTGCTTGAGAAATCTTATTTCTGGTTATACAACCAACAGGCTTTATCTTTCAACCCACAAATCAAGGAGAAACAGCATGAAGCGCATATCCTCTAAAACATCATTCATCCTGGTGGCGGCATTAATTAATTTCTTGACTATCGGGTGTGCTGAAGCCGTAAGCTCAATGATGCAAATTAAAGCAATTTGTAGCCATGCTTGTGCTGAAAATGAACAGGCAGACCCAGGGGTTTTTGGCGGATACCAGAGTTGCTATAACATATGTGTGGCGAATAACTTACACCTAGGCCATCGCATATAAGTTCATAAAAGATAGTAATAAGCTTCATTAATCTACATGATAGTCAAATGTCCCACGGGGTGGGGAGCACTTGCCTAATTTGGCCAACCAGCTCCCGTAGCACGCGGAGGCGAGGATGTGGTTACAATACATCCTCTAATACCCTCCGAAACAGGGTTTGTGAGTTTCTACAAAAGCCACTACCCCATCGTGTAGTAAAGAATTAAAATAAATGCATCGTTAAATCTGCTCTGCCTACCCATGTGCGCAGCAGTAATATTGAAGTTATTAGCAGTGAACCCAATAGAAACCACCTAAAACTGGCTAAATCCCCATTAGGCAATTCTTCACGAAATACATTCAACATAATTGAACCAGCTAAAAATGCCATCATGAACGCTACAAAAAGAACACTGACGGGATTGAATATGACGGATAAAATCCAACCAATCAATAAAGAAAGGTTAAGAAAAAAACGACCAAAATGATTAAAACGTATGGGATAAGTACGACTAAATTTTCGATCAGTTAATACAAAATGCAAAGCCATAGCAAACGTAAATAATAGCGTATACGTTGGACCTGCCACGGCGCGCAAGGACATGGTATGGGTAATTAACATGTTATAAAAACAAAACATGGATATATGGAGCAGGTATACGATTCGATTGTCGTGAGTTATGGTTTGATACCGCTCTGCAAAAACATCTAACCCATAGTAAATGAGGAAGCCAATTAATGAAACAATATAAATCATGAGTTCCGTGAATGATGTAAGCCATTGATTTAAAATCAAATACTCTCCAATGGGTTTGTTATATTCCACCAAACCGGGAAGCATTTCTAAAAACACATAAGCAATGGATACACCTCCAGCAAACGAAATGAAGGATTTACCATTGTCGGGCAGGCGATTGGACAACCAGAAACTAATGAAATGGGAAAGCATTAAAAAAAGAGTTGCTGCGAGTGCAATCCACAGATGTATATCGTTAATCCATAACACCAGAAAAACTCCATTTTTTTAATGTTTATGCTCTCATTCTACCTGAAAAACATGAATGTCCGCGATTGGTTTTTATAAAGATTTCGTAACTCCCCAGCCCGTCATCCCGAACGAAGTGCTTCCAATGAGCTGTATGAATGTGATAGCAGAGAGTCTTATTTGCGGGAAAAGTGCTTTTTCGACAAAGTACTAATCTTTTATTAGCGTTGCCATCTTGCCATCTTGCCATCTTGCCATCTTGCTACTGATATTTTTGAATTAGTCCATGCACTGTATTTAATGAAAAAATAAGTTGCATATTGTACAAAAATAATAAAGAATACTATAGTATTCAATATAAAATGGACAGAATTGAAGGCTAATCATGGCAAAAAATGAGCGTGTTTCAAAAATTTTTTCTGTACTTGATGCTTATATGACAACTCGACGAATCGAAGATTTCAGATCACACTTGAAATATCTTACTTCAGTAGAGATCAATGAAATTGTGTCAGCCGATGAAAGTCCGATCTTCTTGAGAAAATTGTTATCAGATTCTCCAGAATATTTAGAGGCCTTTTTAACACTAGGTGTAAATACACTTAGGATAAAAATTGATGATGAAACCACTGTTTTAGATAGTCTATGCATCGATCCGGAAAGGCATTCAGGCGCCATTGCGATAGCAAGCAGTTACTGGTCTGATTTAAGCGCAGCTGAGCAAAACAAACTTCTTGAAATTGAAACTGAACAAGAAATGGAAGAGGAAGCTATGGATGAAGAGGTCGCTCCTCCAATGCCCATAGTGGCAGCTATACCCGTCCCTGAAATTTTAACGTTACAACAAGTGGAAGGTATTTTTCCGGATCAAGCGGTTATGAAATCAACAACGTTTGTTAATACAAAACAATTTCTTGATAACATATGGCTTGATGCAATTTTGTTTAAAACCTGTTGGGAAGCATTAGCAGCGAAAGGAATAGCACTAATGCCTACGCAATCAAGTGATCAACCTATACCACCAGAACAAATTAAAATGCTCAAAACAGGTGGTACTTTCACATACATCGGGGATATAGAGTCAGTAGATGTTGACAATCAATTCATGTTGCCAAAGTTTGAGGATAGACAGTTTAAAACGCCAGTTCATGCTGCATTATGGCCTATATGTTCAAAAGATCATTTCGGACTCCTATATCTTAATTTAGATGACCAATTAACTCCTGGGGCATTGCGGGGAGTATTTATAGATCCCTTCCAGATTAAGTCTACGATGATGACTCTAAGTTTAATACTAAGTCGTCCACCGAAAGATATTTCAGGCGCACAAATAGCTCGTTACCTTTTTACAACCTATCTTAATAAACCATTAAGTGGTTTGGGAATCGGTAAGGAAGGAATTAAAATTATCACTCAAGATCAACTCACAGAACAAAATTATTGTGGAGACTATGTGGCTGCCGATGTAATGCGCATTGCAGCGGAGAGAATTGATCTTAATACTCCCAGCTCAATTGATCGTTTAAGAAATGGTAAATTAACGGAAGAAGCAGTTCACCATATTCGACTTGTTGGTATAAGCCTGTTTGGAAAGGATTATTACCAATTGCAGTTACCTACAGAACTTGATCATAAACAAGTAAGAGAACTTATTTCAGGATTTAGTTCATATCAAGCGTTAAGTGGGCCAGCAGGTGAGAAGGAGGTTGCTAAGCCTACTAGCAGGTATGGAAGGTTATTTCAAAGTGAAAAATCTACAGATAGTGCTGAATCAACAGCTTCTCAAAGAAAAGACGATCAATTCTACCCCTAGATACTATGTAGATTAAAAAGCCATTGATAAAGCACAGCCGTCTTAATTGTCGAATGGTTTGTCATCCAAAGATATCTCTGTCCAAATGCGTCGAATTATTGAGTAGAGGAACACGCCCTAAAGAAAACCGGATATAGATTTAAAAAAGCTGTGTACCGTTTCAACCTTATCGTCCCTGGCGCATAACGTCTTTTTATTACTATCCAATCTATTTTCATGAGTTACATTTTTTTTCAAACGAATATATTTGTACATAGGGGGTATGGTTTTGTATACTACGGCTCTTTTGTTAAATAGTAGATTTCATGGCCCATAAAACGCTTTATCGTGTGACGTTTGCTTATTTAGATGCTGTGTATGAAATTTATGCCAATAAAGTGCACGAAAGTGACATGTTCGGCTTCTTGGTGATTGAAGATTTTGTTTTTGGGGAAAACAGCGCTTTTGTGCTTGATCCTTCAGAAGAGCGCCTGAAATTAGAGTTTAAAGGCGTTAAGCGAACTATTATACCTATGCAAGCTGTATTTCGTATCGATGAAGTCAGTCAGCAAGGTGTTTCAAAAGTGCGTGATAAATTCTCAGATGCGAATAAAGTATCGCTTTTTCCAATACCTGGTAAATCGAAAGAATAGAGTGGATTGTATTTCAATGACATTAAATTAATGGGGAATACTCATGTCAATTATGGAAAAAATTAGCCAAGTTTATGATCATGCGACCTGTCTATTTTCGACGCAGGAGGTTGAATCAGCGCTTGATGCCATGGCATTGAAAATTCATGAAGCGTTAAGTGACAAAAATCCAGTTGTCTTATGCGTGATGGTTGGCGGGCTTGTGCCTTTAGGCAATTTGTTGCCACGACTTGATTTTCCTTTGGAAGTTGACTATATCCATGCGACCCGTTATCAAGGCGAAATAACAGGCGGTCAGTTGCATTGGAAAGTGAAGCCTAGGCTCGATATCACAGGAAGAACGGTATTGGTAGTTGATGATATCCTGGATGGTGGGTTGACACTCGCGGCTATTCTGACTGAGCTCAAATCGATGGGTGCCGATGCTGTGTATAGTGCTGTTCTGGTTGATAAACAGGGATCTCGTGTAGAAAATGGTTTAACAGAAGCTGATTTTGTTGGTTTAGAAGTAGAGAACCATTATATTTTTGGATATGGTATGGATTACAACGAATATTTGCGAAATGCCCCAGGTATCTTTGTTGTTTCTCCTGAACATGAATAGTTGTCATCATCCTGTGCGTGAATTTTGATAAACAGGAAATTTGCTAAGTGCATCGGCAATTTGTTTATATAACTCGGGAAGCCAACGTGGTTGAGCAAATGGTGATGTGGCGGGTTTTGAATGACGTAAGTCATTTGGAGAAATAATCATTTGTACATTGTTCAAACCGACGCGGTGTACGAGTAAGAACAGTTGATCAATGGCTTTATCACCTACAGCCAAGCATCCTACAGATAATGATTTTCCATGAATAAAAATATTATTGCCCAAATTTTTTCTCCCATCTTTCATCGCTTGTAAACGATCAAAATTATTGGGGTAATTAATTTGCATAGAGAGGTGCATGGAACTAAATGGATTAAGAGCTGTTAAGCGGTAAACACCCTCGGGGATTTGTAGGTCATGTTCTTTTAATTTAGGGCCTAAACGACCACTGAAGGCTGTTAAAGGGTAATTGTGGATAAGATGCCACGCTTGACCTTCATTTCTTGCCCACAATTGTATTTCTCTTTCTTGCTTAAAACCAAGCAACGCTATTTCACGTGGTGGATAAGATACACCCGAATTAGCAAACATTGAAATCAATTGAGGCTCCATTTTCGAACCATATCGCATCACAGCTTTTTCTACGGCTTTGTTCCAATTTAGTTTAGGTGCCATGCTATGAATGGAATGGCAATAAATGCATAGAATGATGAATATAATTTGAAGCATAGTCATATAAATATTTTAGAATGTGAAGATGTTACCAAAAACACATCAACAGAACAATTTATAAACAACTCGTTAGAGCCCCTTGCCTTACTTATTTAACACGCTATTTTTTATTTTTACTTGTTGAGCTAAATGATTGAGCAAAAAATCGGGTGAAATTTCTATTGTTCCTAAAGACGGAATCATCCCATAATAATTAGGACACATGTAATTTATAACACCATCCTGACCAATTTTATAGAATAAGTAACGATAGTTGCAGTAAGGAAGTGCTGTGAATGTTGCTACTTGAATGATGGGGGTATTGGGACTTCTATTTTCAATAAAATAGGCATTGATCCATAGATTGATCAATAAAAGAAGACTGCCTGCGACAAAAAATGCAGAAATAAACCCAGTAAAGTAACGTATTCGCGTACCTTGAAGTTGATGATGTTGAAAAAAAAGACAAAACAAAGTTGCTATTAAAACAATTATATTCAAAGAATAAATGGTGGCGTTTTTATAGTTGAAGTAAGAGCCTAATATTTCGCCACCTGCGGTTTGATAATGGAGAATAAGGGCGATCAAACTTAACCAAAGTGCTGAGATGATAAAATTAATTTCTCTTTTCTTCATACCTATGACAAGGAGAATAGCTGCTAATGGCGGCAGGATAGTGTGAAGAATCGTTGAAAACATGTCCATCGCATTATTCCTTAGACAGAAAGACGGATAATCAATTCATTCTATCTTACAACTATTCAGATGTCGCTAGGATCCGTGTTGGAAAATTGAGAAATCCTAAGGGATTATCTCGCCATAGCTGTGCTATTACTGGGGTGGTGACCTTCACGCAGGCGGCTAGGGTCACGATGATACCCAGACGCACCAAAGAAGGTGCTTCTTGAGCCACCCGCACGCGTCTTAGATGCTTGCCCACCCACATTTCCACGCTTTCTTTTTAAATCACCAAAATGCTGATGCCTCGAGTCTCCATACTGAGAAAATTCCTCACGTTTTTGACCAAGATAGGCATTGATGCTATCGGCTTGAGGTTTGTTGGCACTTCTTTGGCATGAAGGCAGGTGGCCTTTTACTGGCGTGATCAAACATCTATAAACTGTTTCTTTTGAGCGAACGCGTACAAGCTCTTCAAAAAAAACCTGGGTTATTTCCAAATTGCCACTGTTGGCGGCTTGGTGCAAAGGTGTAAACCCTGCACGATTGGGTTTGATTAAAAGTTCTCGATAATCATCATCACGGATGACACCTTGATCTCTAGCGCGCCTTACTTCTGTCAGATAGGCGCGTATATTATCCGGTTTGCCGGAAATCAAAGCTTCGTGCAGGGGTGTAAATCCGGCGTGATTTGCACCTATCAAAAGATTACCGTAATCATCTGCTCGGATTATCTTGTGATCTATAGCGCGTTTTACTTCATCAAAATAGGCG
>Ga0207083_1029_pt1 | contig 30711 bp, 24 predicted proteins | sample Alteio_BWMinHeat_57_FD_153516 | JGI IMG/M metagenome (GOLD analysis project Ga0207083, IMG submission 153516) | Enriched cells from forest soil in Barre Woods Harvard Forest LTER site, Petersham, Massachusetts, United States -... | ecosystem: Environmental > Terrestrial > Soil > Temperate forest >... | reverse complement strand
AGAGTCAAAGAGCTCGTGATGCCATCGGTCTTTGTCCTGATCCCGCTTGCCCTCATTCTTGTGCAGCCGGATCTTGGTACGGCGATGATCATGATGCTCGTCTATGGCAGCATTTTATTGTTCCTGAGAATTTCTCCCAAAGTGTTGATCGCGCTCACGATCATGGCAGCTGTGGCTCTACCCGTGGTTTACAACTACGGACTCAAACCCTACCAACGTCAACGGATCACCACTTTTATCGATCCGATGAGTGATCCAAAGGGAGCGGGTTACAACTCCATTCAATCAATGATCGCGGTAGGTTCCGGCCAGCTATTGGGCAAGGGATGGAAAAAAGGGACTCAGGCCCACTTGAACTTCCTTCCCGAACATCACACCGACTTTATTTTTTCCGTCTTCAGTGAAGAATGGGGTTTTGTTTGGTGCAGCCTGCTCTTGCTGCTCTACTTTCTTTTTATCATGAGCGGACTCAGCGTCGCTTATCGCTCCAACGATAAGTTTGCCACAGTTCTAGCCTTTGGGATCACTTCGATCTTTTTCTGGCACGTGTTTGTGAACATGGGGATGGTGATGGGAATGTTACCGATTGTAGGAGTTCCCTTGCCGTTCATGAGTTACGGAGGATCCGCTCTGCTCACCGCGATGACGGGTGTGGCGATCCTCGTGAATATCGCGAATAAGAAGTACATGTTTTAAACTGCTGTTAACAACTGTATTTAAACAACCTGATAGGACCAAAATGAAATTATTTTTAATTGTTTTATTCACATTCAGCTTTTCTGCCCACACTTGTTTTGCACAAGTGACCTCGGCGCCCAGAACCCAAATCACCCAGGAAGAACAAGAATTGCTCGATCAAGGTGAAATTGGAACCGGACAATACATTGCCGGCGGGATTGTCGGAACCTTTCTTGGTCTCGGGATCGGAAATGCAATCGAGGGAACCTACATGCCAAAAGGCCTGATTTTCACCCTCGGTGAACTTGGTGGAGCTACTATGATGGTAACAGGTGCGGTCGATTGTGCAGTGGATGCGATCGGTGCATCGATTACGAATTCATCGGTCACTTGTCATACTACGGCTTACACCATTGGAGCGGTAGTACTCGTTGGATTGCGCATTTGGGAAATCATCGATGTATGGGCGACTCCTCCATCAATCAACCATCGTATTGAAAGCATTCGCGCACGGACAGGAATGAGCGCCCCCAGAGCCGCAATCATTCCGCTGATGGATCCAACACACGGATCGGTGAATGGCGCTCAGCTCGCGCTTTCATTTCAATTTTAATATCAACATTAAGGACAAGTGATTCCAGTGCCAGCGACTGCGCAAACGCCTGCCGGTACCGGCGAAAGAACGGAGTCATGAGTATTTGCTGTCGGCATCACCCACCCTGTTGCTGAAGACGAAGTGGTAAAAGTAAAACCAGTGAAATTTCCCTGAGTGGCCATCGCCGCGGCAGCAAGACCACTGGCATTCGCATCGGTCAATCCGCTATTGGAATTGAAAAACCCATGCGTGATCGTCCCGGTATTTGCCGTCGTAAATCCATTTTTCGTTCCAGCACTCGTGATGGTGCTGGCCAAGGTGTAGGCATTGCTAATAATCCCGGAGTTTGTTCCGGCAAACCCACCGGCGAAATTTGTCGATGCGGCAACACTGGCATTGGCAGAAAAGGATTCAAGGATGATTCCCCCAGTATTCCCGGCAAATCCTCCCACAGTCGTCACGCCTGAAACGGAAGTTCCGGCATAGAACGAATCTTGAATCGAAGCTGCGCTTGGCCCACCGCCATTACCGCCGCCAATGAAGCCGCCGACGTCCTGGCCTCCACTCACCGTTGAGAGCGAGTAACAATGATCCACTTGTTCCGCGCCATAAGAAGCACCGATGAAACCACCGATAGAAACTCCCGTGCTCGCGGTCACGCTACCGCTGGAAAATGAATTCGTAAAATTCGAACCGCCCTGTACGCAGCCCACAAATCCGCCGATGCCGCCGTTAGCGCTGGATCCAGTAATCGCGCCGGTCGAGGATGAACCATCAATCGCCACCTGTGTGGTACCGCCTGCAAATCCCCCACCACAACTCGCTGAAGTCACCACACCGCTTGCGGATGAACTGTCAATCGTTCCTGCTTGAGAAAAGCCGACGAAACCTCCAATAAAAGTTCCTCCAGAAACAGTGGCTGAGCTACTCGAGCTTGAAATCGTTGCCGCTGCGTGATCTAGATTTCCGATGAGTCCTCCGCTGTTCCAATGAAGAGCGGTGACACTACCACTCGAAGCGACGTTCGAAATCGTAACGGTGTCCGTGCCAGCGATCAATCCCACCAGCGTTCCCACTCCCGAAAAATCGGTCTGATTGGACGTACTTTGAGACTGAACAGTCGCATTGTTGATCGTAATATTTTGAATCGTTCCGCCTGCGAGAGTCCCGATCAATGCTCCCACTTGATCCGATCCGCTCACATTGAAATTAGTCAGCACCAGATTTTTTATCCCTGCACTAGGTCCCGTCACATTCGCAAAGAATGCGACATTACTCTTGGTCGTGTCATTCCAGCAGAAATTGGAGATGACGAAATTCTGGCCGTCAAACACGCCTGAATAATTCGCAATTGGAGCAAAAGCATTGCAAGCCAAAGAAGAGAGGTCGAGATCCTGGGTGAGAATGAAACTCTTCGTCACAAAGCTTCCCACTTTTTGAAGCTCCGTGAGGTCGTAAATACAAAATGGATTTCCACTCGAGCCGTCTGCCGACTGACAAGCCAAGGCAGGATTATCCTTGAAGGGATGCACGATCCCGTTGGCATTGATCGTGATCATCGCCGTTTTGTTGTAGCTGGTATTCGGGTCCTGATAAATAATCGTCAAGTGCGACACGTAGGCATTCGTCGTCGTCGGACTAAAGTGGAAAGTCAAGGTGCAAGAAGTGGTCGGTGCCATATTCGTCGTCGGCGCACAAGCACTTTCATCAATCGTGATATCACCGCTGCCAGTATAAGAGTAAGAAACAATTTGTCCGGTGAGTCCGCCGCTATTGATAAAATTGTAATGATAAATGGAAGACTGCCCCTGAATCGTGTCCGCGAGGTGAACAGTATCGTCGGCAATCAAAGGTGCATTGAATTCACCGATGGCATCGACTGCGTGTGAAATGGTTTCAGAAATTCCCGCGGATTGATAAGTGAACAACAACAGATCTCGAATTACATTGTGACCGGATAATACGTTGTAAGGGCTAAACTGAACTCCGATCGTGCAAGTAGCAGTATTGTTCAAAACGCCGGGAGTACAGGTTCCTGCATTTCCATTACTCGCCAATTGAAAAACATCGTTCATCGCCAACGAAAAACTTTCAATACTAATGGCGGCACCACTATCGTTGTGTAAAGTGAGTAAGGCAAAAGTGGTATTTGCGCTGAAAGTTGGTTGGAAGGTGTGTCCATCGGTGACCGCTGTTTCGCTGATCCAAACCGCTCCATTCGGAGAAGCATTGTAAGGAACGCCGATCATCTGGGTTTGCAAAACAGGAAATTGAAAAGCGCTGTTCTGGCCCATTTGCCAGGTATTGACGAAATCCAAGCCCGGAAAGTTGGCCTCGACAATCATCTGACTTTGGGTCAGCTGAACCAAAAATGGATACTTGGTTTCAGTGAGTGTATCCGCTTGTGTGAAAAAATACACGCTGCTTGCCACGGTATTCCCGCCCCCATCCTGCCCGACCAATCCAGCCGAAGAGCTGAGACCACTGACCGGATCAGAAAAATTGGATGCGGCAAAAACACTGTGCGTGATCGTGCAATTTTGTGCTGATCCCGCGAGCTGCCCAGCATAGGCGACATTGGCTGCTTCATTCACCAGTAGCCCGACCACAGAAGAACTATCGACACTCACCGCTGATAAATGCCCGGAGAGGAGGCCAAAATAATTTTGGACGACTTCCGGACTGCTCGGTGGAACAGAAATAGTTGCATCGACAGCCAGTTTTTGAATCACTGCGTTTTGTGCGTATCCAAATACCCCACCCACATAAGAGCCGCCGGACAGGGTTCCTTGAAGGGCTCCTCCGAAAATATTTACGGTCCCCTCCACGCCGCCACCCAACAGCCCAACATATTTCAGACCGCCGACTGAAGTATTTTCAACCGTCGTATTTGTTAAGTCCACCAATTCCAAATCACCGGCAATGCCGCCCGAAAACTGATTGGAGACGACGAATGAATTTTTAACCGTGATATTTTTCAAAATCACTTTGCTCTGCAGATTCAATCCGATTGCGCCAGCGACGACACCGGCGTAGGAATCGGCTGCAATTTTTGCTCCGTCAAAAACAACATCGTGAACGCTTGCGCCTTGATCGAGTGAATCAAAAAAACCCTGATTATCCGAAGTAGGAGCATAGAGTAGTAAACCCGTAATCGTGTGCGACCCACCATCAAAGTCTCCGAGGAAACCCGTGATGGGCGTGAATTGAGCATCGAGGGTGATGTCAGCACCCAAGCGATAAAAAACGCCGCTCGATACCGCACCGGAAAGAGTGAGCAGTTGTGATTCATTACAAAAAATATAAGGATCGCCTTGAACACCAGAACCGGCAATCGAACTCGTATTGCAAGTGGAGACGAGGGACGCGCCTCCTCCACCTGAGCCGCTACAGCCGGTGGAAAAAAGACAAATCAAAAGCATAGATAGAACTACCCCTACATAGTTGAACACAAAGTTCTCCAATATATATTATCGGCTGAACGTCAGTTTTTCATAATGTGTCGAGAATGACACAAGTTATAGATTATATTTGGCGTGAAAATAGGCTTCAACGCTCTGTCGATCAGACGCATTGAGTGCGCTGTTGTAAATCAGCACTTCGGCAATGGTGCCACTGAAATGGCAGCTAAAGGGTATGTTCCCGATTAAGAACGGATTAACAGCACCCAAATCATTGCGAGAGGCGCCAACATCCGTCACGTTCACCGTCGACGAGACCTTGCTGATCGTCGCTGCAATATTGGTCTGCCCGGCGGTGTAGACCTGTTCCATCATGTAATACGTAGTGGCTGCGATCACGTTCTGAGTAGAACCGCCGAGTGCATGGGTCCCATCGCTCGCCAGCATCCATAATGATCCGGCCGGTTGAGCGCTTTGGCTCACGATAAAAGTGCCCCAAATCGACTGATCAGTTCCTCCACCATCGGAAGAGCCGAGTACGGCTCCTCGACCCGCAATCGTAGTGGTTTGTGCCACGACAAAGACTGAAAAATTGGCTGGCTTCCCGAGATTCGTACCCACGCTAAGAAAATCGGTTGTTCCGTTAAAAGACAAAACCGGCTTCGTGTTCACTTGATTAGTGCTATAAGTCGGCCGATCACCGCCAGTAGCCTGGGTTGCGTTGAAATTATTACCACTCTTATCTTTCCAACACCCAACGGTTTGAGCATTCGTCGTCACGGCCGTGGTGGTACAATCACTAGTCTGAAATAATGTCGTCAGATCATTTGCATCAAGCCATAACTTCAAATTTGCAATGGCAGGTAAGACTCCAACGCCCGATAAAGGATAAGCAGTAATCGTAAAAGGACCGCCTGGTCCCGTATATGAAATATTCATCGTCGCTGAAATCGAGCCGACCTGGGTCGGTGTAAAATCGATCACAATGTTACAATAGGTTCCGGTAGCTCCCACGTCTCCTTCGCTCAGTATCGTTCCCACGGCACACGTGGACGCAGCATCCAGCGCATATTCTGGATCGCTAAAAGTAATTGCTGAAATCGTGCCGGCACGAAAGCCCACATTACCAACCACTACTGCCAGTGGTGTAGCAAGGGTCGCAGTCGTGTCTAAGGTATTGATCACTGTTGTCGGAAAAACAATTGAAGTCAGCTGAGCTCCGCCAGCTGCCGGCTCCACCACTAAATCAAAATTAGGACTCCCCGCGTGAAGAAGATCCGCAGTGATCACTTTCGCGGGTATAGGCGTACAGGCTGAAATATAGATTCCAGCGAGCGCAGTGGCCATGAAGCGAAACTTTTTCAAATTGATCTCCCAGTAATGATTATATTACATGGCGTCAGTTGATAAAAGTGTGTCCGAAATGACTTGTTTTTTGGAAGAAAAACCCCAGTATTATTGGTAATTTCTCTTCTCAATCGCGCTCAATGCAGCCAAGCAGATACTCAGCGGTGCACTCTCCGTCACCGCGGCTCCCGATCTCATGAAATCGCCAGCCTGCAAACAGGTCAGGAATTCGGCCGGACTGGTCCAACCAGTTTTTGGCCCCACGAGTGCAAACCAGGATCCTCCTTCGATCGGAATGAGTGTGATTCCCATGCGTTCCGCAATCACCCAGGCATCTTCTATTTTGGTCGAAAACCGAGGATGGAGATCACCATCGTTATGAAGATTCTCGAGGTTCTGGCCCATTATTTTACGAGCGACCAAAACATCCATCTCATGCCCTGCTGTCGTCATGGTAGATCTCCTTTTTTATTTACCTTTTTTTCAATCGGCGGATTCGACTTCAAGACGACCATAGTTTTCTTCAACCAGAGATGCATGATCGACAACAATTTATCCGGATCGACCGGTTTGGTGACATAATCAGATGCTCCGGCATTGAGAGCTTTTTCACGATCCCCTTTCATCGCTTTCGCCGTCAACGAGATGATCGGAACATTCTCGAACTTCGGGATTTTTCTGATTTCCTGAGTGGCGGTGAGGCCGTCCATTTCGGGCATCATCGTATCCATCAAAATCAGATCGATATCGGGATTTTTCTGAAGGAGTTCAATTCCGAGTTTTCCGTTCTCCGCATGTAGGACTTTCATTTTTCGAGATTCCAATACGCTGTTGATCGCGAAAATATTTCGGATATCATCGTCCATCACGAGAATCTTTTTACCGGTAAAATCCGCATCGAGCGCCAGAGGAGGAATCGACAGATTATTTTCTGTTCCGGATTCCACCGGCTGTTTCTGAGCGGTACTAGTGCCGGCTTCAACACCGGTGTAGTTCTGCGGCAGATATAGGGTAAACGTACTTCCCTTGTTCGGACTCGACTTCACTTCGATCCAACCGCCGAGAAGACGTGCGATTTCTCGGCTGATCGTGAGTCCTAGTCCGGTTCCACCGTACTTGCGGCTCGTGGTTCCATCGGCCTGTTGGAAAGCTTCGAAGATCAGGGCCTGCTTGTCTTCCGCAATCCCGATTCCGGTATCCTTGACCGAGAAGGCAATCACGTTTTGACCTGAACTCAGGTGACCGACGGCGAATTTTTGATCCTTGGAAGTAAGGCCAATTTTCAACTCCACACTTCCATGTTCCGTAAACTTGAACGCGTTCGAGAGCAAGTTCTTCAAGATCTGATGCAAACGATTGACATCGGTATACATATTTTCCGGAATGTTCTTTTCCATTTTGATGTCAAACGCCAAGCCCTTTTGGGTTGCCATGTGACGGAAAGTCCTTTCCACATCGTCTTGAACGCTTTGGAGTCTTACCTCTTTCGGATCAATCGGCATTTTGCCCGCTTCCACTTTGGAAAGATCCAAAATCTCGTTGATCAATCCTAACAAATCGTTACCCGATGCAAACACCGTCGCGGCGAATTTCACCTGTTCCGGAGTAAGATTGCCATCGCGATTTTCGGATAGCATTTTGGATAGGATCAGCAAACTATTGAGAGGCGTCCGTAACTCATGCGACATATTGGCCAAGAATTCCGATTTGTATTTGGAAATGAGCTGGAGTTGTTCCGCTTTTTCCTCGACACTTTTCGACGCCAATTCCACTTCCTGATTTTTGACTTCGAGAAGTTTCGCCTTTTCGTTCAACTCGCCCGCTTGCGCTTCCAATTCCGTATTGGAACGTTTCAACTCCTGGAGAAGTTCTTCCGTTCTCATACTGGACGAGATCATGTTCAAAATAACGCCGATCGAATCCATCAGCTGGTCGAGGAAGATCAATTGGTTTTGACTGAAACTCTTGAAAGAAGCGAGTTCAATCACCGCCTTGGTTTCACCCTCGAACAAAACGGGTAAGACCACCACGTTTCGTGGGGCTGCCTCACCCAAACCACTCTGAATATTCACAAAATTATCGGGCACATCCGTGAGAAGAATCCGTTTTTTCTCGAATGCACACTGACCGATCAAACTTTCCTTCATCTTATAAGAGCTGGATAAGGTTTTACGATTAGAAAAACCGTAACTCGCAATCAAATTTAATTCTGGTTCCAGTTTGCTCTTTTCAGAAGATTCGAGCATGAAGAAACCGCCGTGTTGGGCATCCACGAGTGGCGTCAATTCTGAAGTGATCAATTGAGCAACGGAAACGATGTTCCGCTGACCTTGCATCATACCGGAGAACTTCGCGAGGTTGGTTTTCAACCAGTCTTGCTCCGTATTCTTCTGCGTGGTTTCTTTCAGGTTCGCGATCATCTGATTGATGTTGTCTTTCAACTGCAACACTTCTCCTTGAGCGACGACGTTGATCGAACGGGTTAAGTCCCCCTTCGTCACCGCGGTCGAAACGTCTGCAATCGCTCGCACCTGTGAAGTCAAGTTACCCGCTAATTCGTTCACGTTATCCGTCAGATTTCTCCAAGTTCCGGCTGCACCCGGAACCTTGGCTTGTCCGCCCAATTTTCCTTCGATCCCCACCTCGCGGGCAACCGAGGTCACCTGGTCGGCGAAGGTTCTGAGCGTGTCGGTCATGCTGTTAATTGTTTCTGCAAGAGCCGCCACTTCCCCTTTCGCTTCGAGGACAAACTTCTCGTTCAAGTTTCCGTTCGCGACCGCCGTCACGACCTTCACGATACCACGCACTTGCTTCGTCAAATTCGACGCCATGAAATTCACGTTATCGGTGAGATCTTTCCAGGTACCGGCAACCCCAGGCACCTTCGCTTGGGCTCCCAGTTTTCCTTCGATCCCCACCTCGCGAGCAACCGTCGTCACTTGATCCGCGAAAATACGAAGTGTATCCGTCATGCTGTTAATCGTGTCTGCAAGGGCGGCCACTTCTCCCTTCGATTCGATCACGAATTTTTCATTCAAGTTTCCGTTCGCGACCGCCGTCACGACCTTCACGATACCGCGCACTTGCTTCGTCAAGTTGGACGCCATGAAATTCACGTTATCGGTGAGATCTTTCCACGTTCCGGAAACTCCCTTTACTTCCGCTTGTCCACCGAGCTTTCCTTCTGTACCCACTTCCTTCGCCACACGGGTCACTTCGACCGCAAATGAGTTGAGCTGATCCACCATGACGTTGATCGTGTTCTTCAATTCCGCGATCTCGCCCTTCGCTTCCACCGTAATTTTCTGAGACAAGTCGCCGTTCGCCACCGCGGTCGTCACTTTCGCAATGTTACGCACCTGTGAAGTAAGGTTACCCGCGAGTTGATTCACATTATCGGTGAGATCTTTCCAAGTTCCGGAAACATCTTTCACGAGAGCCTGTCCGCCGAGTTTTCCTTCCGTTCCCACTTCCTTCGCCACGCGAGTCACTTCGGAAGCAAATGAGTTGAGCTGATCCACCATGATGTTAATCGTGTTCTTAAGTTCCGCGATCTCACCACCGGCTTCCACGGTAATTTTCTGAGACAAGTCGCCTTTCGCCACCGCCGTCGTCACTTTTGCGATTGAACGCACTTGGTTCGTCAAGTTACCCGCAAGAACGTTCACGTTCTCCGTCAAATCTTTCCAGGTACCGGAAACACCCTTCACGTCGGCCTGACCGCCGAGCTTTCCTTCCGTACCCACTTCCTTCGCCACACGAGTCACCTCGGCTGCGAATGATCGGAGCTGATCCACCATGACGTTGATTGTGGACTTCAACTCCAAGATTTCGCCCTTCGCGTCCACCGTAATTTTTTGTCCGAGATCGCCATTCGCCACCGCAGTCGTCACGTTCGCGATGTTACGCACTTGGTTCGTTAAGTTCGATGCAAGACCATTCACGTTATCGGTGAGATCTTTCCACGTACCCGACACACCCTTCACTTCCGCTTGTCCGCCAAGCTTTCCTTCCGTACCCACTTCCTTCGCCACACGAGTCACTTCGGCCGCGAATGAGTTGAGCTGATCCACCATCGTATTGATCGTATTCTTGAGCGCTAAGATTTCTCCCTGAGCATCCACCGTAATCTTTTGAGAAAGATCGCCCTTCGCCACCGCGGTCGTCACCTTCGCGATGTTACGCACTTGGGCCGTCAGGTTTCCTGCAAGACCATTCACGTTGTCGGTGAGATCTTTCCAGGTTCCAGCCACGCCCTTTACATCGGCCTGTCCTCCCAGTTTTCCTTCATTACCCACTTCTTTCGCCACACGAGAAACTTCGGCAGCGAATGAACGGAGCGTGTCCACCATGGTGTTAATCGTGTTTTTTAATTCGAAGACTTCTCCGCGCGCATCCACGGTAATTTTCTGAGACAAGTCGCCATTCGCAATCGCGGTCGAAACCTTCGCGATGTTACGAACCTGTGCGGTCAAGTTGTTTGCCAGACCATTCACGTTATCGGTGAGATCTTTCCAAGTACCGGCAACCCCTTTCACGTTCGCTTGTCCACCCAAGCGACCTTCGGTACCCACGTCCTTCGCCACACGGGTCACTTCGGCCGCGAATGAGTTGAGCTGATCCACCATCTTGTTGATCACATCTTTAATCTGGAGAATCTCGCCCTTTACATCCACCGTAATTTTTTGTCCCAAGTCGCCGTTCGCAATCGCGGTCGCCACTTTCGAAACGTCTCGCAACTGAACGGTAAGATTCGACGCCATCGTGTTCACGTTATCCGTGAGATCTTTCCACGTTCCGGCAACACCCTTCACATCGGCCTGACCACCGAGCTTACCTTCCGTACCCACCTCTTTCGCCACGCGGGAAACTTCGGCCGCAAATGAACGGAGCGTGTCCACCATCGTGTTGATCGTGTTTTTCAATTCATAGACTTCGCCTCGCGCATCCACCGTAATCTTTTGTGACAAGTCGCCATTCGCTACCGCCGTTGTTACTTTCGCGATGTTACGAACTTGGTTCGTCAAGTTACCCGCAAGAACGTTCACGTTCTCGGTCAAATCTTTCCACGTACCGGAAACTCCCCGCACCTCGGCTTGCCCCCCCAGTTTTCCTTCGGTACCCACCTCTTTCGCCACCCGGGTTACCTCGGCCGCGAATGAAGAGAGCTGATCCACCATGGTGTTGATCGTGTTCTTCAACTCCAAGATCTCGCCCTTGGCATCAACGGTAATCTTTTGAAGAAGATCGCCCTTCGCCACCGCGGTCGTCACCTTTGCGATGTTACGAACCTGATTGGTTAAGTTCGAAGCAAGACCATTCACGTTGTCGGTGAGATCTTTCCACGTTCCGGAAACACCCTTCACTTCCGCTTGTCCGCCGAGCTTCCCTTCGTTACCCACCTCTTTCGCCACCCGGGTCACCTCGGCCGCGAATGAGTTGAGCTGATCCACCATCGAGTTCACCGTGGTACCAATGCGGAGAAATTCCCCTCTCACCGGACGACCTTCGATTTCCAAGAACATCTTTTGGGAAAGGTCACCCTTCGCCACCGCTGTAATCACGCGGGCAACCTCGTTGGTCGGAGCAACTAAGTCACCGATCAATTGATTTACGGACTGAACACTGCTTGCCCATGAACCCTTCGCCGGACCCACCGATGCCCGTTCGGTCATTCGACCTTCTTGTCCCACGATTTTTCCCACTCGTAAAAACTCACTGGACATGTGTTCGTTCAAGCCAATGATGTCGTTCAAGAGATCACCCACGCGTGTTAAAATACCGCTTTTTTCATAGGGCAAACGAATCGAGAAATCACCGCTTTTAACCGCTTTGAGAACTCCCACCAACTGATCGATTTCAAATTTGCTGGAGTCAGAAAGATAATCCCACTCAGAACTCGTGGACTGGGAAACTGAGGGAAGAACTCCTTTGCCCTGCTTTTTTTTCAGGTTCGGAGCAGCCGTTTTCTTCGCGTTCTGACCAGTCTTTCGTAGTTTCCCGTTCTTGGGCACTTTCTCTTTTTTTGAAACAACATTAATACCGCCGTTAGGCAACTTCGGTTTTTTTTCGGTAATCGTAGTATCTAAAGACTTCATGAATGATGTTTCCTTTGAAATTAATAAAACTGCAAATCTGTCCAAAATCTAGATCATTTCTAAACAATTTTCTAACAAAAAGACCCGGTTTTAAGAAAACTTAACACCGAAAATCGTGGTACTTTCTTTAGCCGCGGTACAAGATCACCTCATGATCCCGGCACGAAAACGCATTCTGATCGTTGAGGACGATAATGATATCCGCGAAAACTTGAAGGACTTCCTTGAGATTGAAGGACATTCGGTTTTAACCGCCACTAACGGTAAAGAAGGACTCGAAGCCTTAGAGAAAAGCCCCAAGCCTGATTTGATTTTATTAGACTTGATGATGCCGATCATGAATGGTTTTGAATTCGCTGAACACCTCAAAGCCAATAAATTATTCCATGAGGTTCCGATCATCATCATGTCAGCAGACAATCAGTGCGAAAAAAAAGTAGCGATATTGGGAATTAAAAACATCATCAAAAAACCTTTTGAGCTCAATGATCTCATCGACTTAGTAGGGAGGACACTCTAATGAGTAATCTACTCAACATTCTAAAAATTAAACAACCACTCTCCAATTTCGATTCAGGCGCCCTCATTGACGTGCTCCTCGTCGACGATCGCGAGGACAATCTTTACGCTCTCGAGGCGGTTCTCAGTTCACCCAATTACAATCTCATCAAAGCACAGTCTGGAGATCAGGCCTTACGTTATCTCTTGGATCATAGACCGGCCGTGATTTTGATGGATGTCCAAATGCCGGATCTCGATGGCTTTGAAACGGCGGGAATCATCAAACGTAATGAGAGAACGCGCGACATTCCGATTATTTTCATCACGGCGATCGATAAAGATGAGCACTATGTGCACAAGGGTTACGACTATGGCGCGGTAGACTATCTCTACAAGCCTTACGATCCGCACATCCTCAAATCAAAGGTCGCCGTTTTTGCCGAGCTGGCCCAAAAAAATCGGATGTTATTGGAAGCCGAAAGACAACTTCGCCTCAACGAAAAAAAAGATCGGGAACGCCAACTTGCCCAACTCGAACTCAAAAGTATGAGACGAGAACAAACAGAGCAAAAAAAATATTTAGACCTGATCGAGGGAATCGACCAGGGCGTGGTTTGGTCGGCCGACACCAATTCGCTGGCGATCTCGTTTGTGAGTAAGAGTGCCGAGAGAATCTTAGGGTATCCCATAGAGCAGTGGTCTGAGGAACGCTCATTTCTACTCAACCATATTCACCCGGATGATCGCAGACAGATGAACGCGACCATTCAACAAGTCGTCGGTGAAAAGAGAAATCTGAACCTTGATCACCGTATGATCAAAGCCGATGGTACAGAGATTTGGTTGCATACCGGACTTCGATTGGCCTCGAAAGGCGAAAACGCGGGTCACGAACTCCGTGCCCTCTCCGTTGACATCACTAAACTCAAAGAAGCGGAAGAATTATTGCGAGAAAATAAACGACGAGCCGATTTTTTGTCGGAGGCGAGCCTCATTCTTTCCCAATCTTTGGACTCGCTGATCACCCTTTCCCATATCCGACAATTGATCGTCCCACAAATTGCCGACAATGCTCTCGTTCACGTATTAAACCATGAAGGAATTCCTCACTGTGTGGTCGAATCTCCGGATCAGGCGCCTAATATTGATGCAAAATCTTCCGAACTGGTCGCTGACGTTTCGGAAGTCGTAAAAAAGGGCGTTCCGGTTTTTCATTCGAAGGCCATCATTCTCCCCTTGAGTATTCGGGGCAAGACTTTTGGTGCTTTGTCCTGCCTCATTCACGAATCCGATCGTGAATTCAATCAAGATGACCTTGCATTTCTTGAGGATCTCACCAGCCGTGTCAGCACTTCCCTCGACAATTCAAACTTGTATCAGGAGGTTCAGGCCGCGGTTCGCTCCAGGGATGAGTTTTTCTCAGTCGCCTCTCACGAATTAAAAACTCCGCTGACGCCGCTGAAGCTTCAGATCCAGATTCTGATGCGAACTCTCAAAAATGATTCCCTCAAAGACCTTAAGCCTGAAAGAATTGAACAAATCCTGAAGGCCTCAGATCGTCAAATCGGAAAACTCACCTCACTGATCGATAACCTGATGGATATCTCGCGGATCAGCCGTGGCAAAATGAAACTGGATCTCGATCATTTTGACCTGATGGAATTGATCCGGGATGTATTGGATCGCTTTGCCAGTGAGATTTATAATGCAAAATGCGAGGTGAAATTCGACGTCCCTAAAGATACACCTGCCTCGCTAACCGTATTTTTAGATCAATTCCGAGTGGAGCAAATCTTCGTGAACTTACTCACGAACGCGATCAAATACGGTGCCGGCAAACCGATTCATATTTCTGTAGCTGTGTTCCAGGATTCGGTAAAAATTTCGTTTCAAGACTCCGGTATCGGGGTCGCGCCCGAAGACAAAAAAAGGATCTTCGAACGCTTTGAACGGGGGGTGTCCGGCTTGTCTTTTTCCGGACTTGGCTTGGGCCTCTACATCGTGAAGCAGATCGTAGATGCACACGGCGGAAAAATCGAGTTAGCCAGTGAACTTGGCACAGGATCAACATTTACTGTCACCCTGCCGATCGAAGCCAAAAATACCGAGAGTTAGAGAGTATAGTCCCGATGTTTTTCGGTACCACGGGCCGTTCCAAACAAAGATCGAAGCTGCCCGCAGGCAGCGAGAATATCGCGCCCGCGAGAAATACGAACGGTAGCCGTATAACCATATTGCATGAGCACCTTTTGGAAATCGAGAACCGTTTGATCACTCGGGCGTTTGAAATCGGCACCGGAATGTTCATTGAACGGAATCAAATTCACTTTTGACGGAATCCCCTTGAGCATTTTTGCTACGCGATGGGCATCTTCTGCGGTGTCGTTGAAGTCTTTGAGCAATACATATTCAAACGTGATCCGTCGATGTCCACCGAGTGGAACTTTTCTGCAGGCATTGAGCAATTCCGCAATCGGCCACTTTTTGTTCACCGGCATAATTGCCGAGCGTTGCTCATCGTTTGAAGCATTGAGAGAAATCGCCAGAGATACATCCGTGTGTTGAAAAAGCTCGTCAATAGCCGGAACCAATCCCGATGTAGAAACCGTCACTTTGCGCTTCGAGAAATTCATTCCGTCTTCATCGAGCATGATCTGACAAGCCTTGATGATATTTTTCACGTTATGGAGGGGCTCCCCCATTCCCATGAATACGATATTGGTAATCGGAGCACGCATCCGTAACTCATGAACTTGAGTCACCACTTCGTGCACTTCGAGCGAACGATCGAGACCTTGCACGCCAGTGAGACAAAACTTACAAGCCATCGCACAGCCCACTTGTGAAGAAATACAGGCCGTAAGACGCGCCCAAGAATCTTCGGTCAGATCTTGATTGAGTCCGGCTTGATTGGTGTCCACTCCCGAATAGCGTTTACCATCTTCGAGAGCATCGATGACCTCGTCACCAATTTTTTCCCGAAGTGCCGCGGGAATAATTACGGATTCAATTGTTTTGGCGTCGTGGAGTTTCCACAAAAATTTAAAGGTGCCGTCGAGAGACTGTTTTGCGTAGGACTCTTCCAAACGGAAAATCTGAACGTTAGCCTTCAACCATTCGCGAAGATCTTTTGCAAGATCGGTCATCAGGTCCCACTCAACCACGTAGCGCTGGTAAACCCAGTGAAAGATTTGCTGGGCCCGCATTTGGGATTGTTTGATTTTCTTTTTCTCTATTTTTGCCTGAAGAGCAGTTCTCTCATCACCCTCTGGCAAGTCTCGCAGCTCGCGCTCTTCCTTCACTCGACTGAGTGGTAAGAGTAATTCCGCTAGATCCGTTTTGCTGAGTGATTGAAAATAAATCATATTGTCCTATAGTTTCGCCACACTATGCCACAACGTGACACAAATGTCGAACAAATTGGATGGCACAACTCACTGTTATTTTAGGTTTTTTCTGGCTTCGGGAGCGGGCAGTTCGTACAGCCGTTCAACTTTGTTTTTTCAACGTTGATCGCTTCGATTTTGTTTTTGGAGGTTTCCAACTTAATTTGGATCAAAAACAGATTACTATTCACTTTGATCGCGGCACCCGCCGGCACATTCGGTTGTTTCAGGTAGTCTTCATTTTTTTGTTTTAAGACGGTGTAGGACGCGATGATTTTCTCTTCAGCGGCTTGATCAACATGCAATTTGTTACAATCAGCACAGGGTTCTGCCCGCACAGAAAAACCGATGAAAATGAGTGGCACTATTTTCAAAATCTTCGGTAATTTTTTCTGTAGTTTTCTCTGTAATTTTTCGAAGAATTCCCGCATCCTTTTCAGTATGGGTAAAGAGAAATTGAAAGTCAAACTCAAGGCTTTTTCTGCGTTGACTTTACTCTTGGTTTTATTTTGCAGTGTCATTTTTTTGTCGTCACCTGCCAACGCTGTTGTCACTACTCTTGCTTTAGATCAGGCGATTCAGCGCATGATTGAAAATAATCTCACGATCAAATCTCTCGGATTGAATTATGAATCTGCACAGATCGGTTACGACATCGCCTGGAACACATTCTACATGCCGCAGTTTACTCTCGGCATGAACTCAACCTCTGGTTATTCGATTGGTAGCTTGCCCGCCACGCAGGGAAGATTGAATCCCGGAGCCTTCGATGCAAAAGGTTATCCAGCGAGTACGGTCTCTCTCGCCCTCGGACAATACACCCTCTTCAACTTTTTTAAGGATCGGGCCAATTACGATATCGCCAAACTGAATTATGATCGTGCCAAATTTCGGTATCAAGAGCAATTGCGCGGCTCCAAATTTTCACTCATCAACCTGTATTTTCAAACCAAGATCGCCCAGGAAAAACTAGAAGCGGCAGAACGCTCCATGGCCATTTCTCAGGCGATTTCTGAGCTCATCGACTCGAGAAAAAAACTGGGCAAGGCGACCGATGACGAGCAAAACTCCGCAACGGTAGACTTACTCAACGCCAAAGTTGCCTATTCCAACGAGAGAAAAAACATTGATCAGATTTCCATCAATTTGAAAACCACGCTCAATGCCACTCCAGACACCGAATTCAAACTCACGACAGAACCCCCGTTTGTGCCGGTTGAGCTTGATGAAAAACATTTTTTTGATGTATACAAAACACAATCCACAGCAGCGCGAGATACCGAACTCGGACTGACGATCGCGGAATTCAATGCGTCTCTCGCGGAAAAATCACGGCTCCCTCTTCCCACTCTTGCATTCAGTGGTATCACGCTTAGTTACGCTGATGCTTATGCAGGTGGTGGCGCTCCCACCTATGTCAGTTCCAACTCTGGCGGTGGAATGCTTGAAGTCTCTGCGAGCCTTTCCCTTTCGATCCCTATTTTTGGCCCGAACGGATTTTTTAATGAAAAGGCGGTTCGAAACTCTTATATCGCTCGAGAACAGGCGGAGATTGCACAAAAAAATACGATGATGAATGGGGAGCTGACGATCCGACAAAAAATTTCCACGATCAAACAACTCGAATCACAGATTAAAACGCTGAGAGAGGCTCTCGCAAAAAGTTCACAACTCCTGAACAACACTTTTAAAAAAATGGCCACCAGCTCGGCTTCTGATCGTTTGCAACTTCGGGATGCATTGACTCAGGCTCGACAAACAGAATTAACTTATCTCGATTCACTGCTCGGCCATATCAGTGAAAAAAATGGCCTTGCTGACTTTATCGGGCTGGAACGATTGCCAGGAGATCAATTATGAAACTGGTTTTCCCTCTTTTTATTTTCTGTCTCTCTTTATTATCCACGACATCGGCTCACGCAATCAATCCGCTCTCACTTCCAGTCTGGAGTGATCTCGATAAATATCAGAGTAAGTCCGTGCAAGTCGTCCCCTATCGCGAGCAAAATTATATTCTTTCTGGCGGACTCAACTACGGCGGAAAAAACGGTTATGGATTGGACGGAACTTTTTGTAAAAAATTGAGTCGCTATCTTTGTGGTGGCGGTCGCGTCTTCGTCGGACTCCTCAATAGCCTGGGGTTGGTGCGCACACCCACCCAAACGGAAGCAGTCACCGATCCGAACAATCCTATTTATCCAATTTTAGCGGCCCCGAATGCCACTTGGTTTGCATTCATTCCAGAGGTTGGCTTGAGCGTGAATTCTCGAATCCTCCCGCTAGACGCCCTGTGGAGTGAGTCTGCATGGTTTGGATTTGGAAAAGCCTTCATCAGTGGAATGGGCGGTTGGATACTTTCCTTTGAGCCCGGGATCAATAAAAGATTTGCCGCAAATAGTGCACTGGGCTGGACTTTTCGCGCTAAGTACTCCTTCGGTTGGCTGAATCCCGCTGCTGGTCAAACTGGAGTCATCCCTTACGATATGTTTAATATTACGGCAGGGGTTTTTTACGTATGGTAATTTTGAAGAGATAATCCTTTAGAAAGAGATCATTTTATGTCGGCTAAAAATCGTAGCATTAAAAATATTCTGATCAATCCCGCGTACCAACTCAAGTACGTGATGTGGGTGTCCACCGCCGGATTAACTTTGATCGCGATCAATGCGGTCGTGTTCTATCACTACATTAAAGAGAATTACGCAATTTTAGTTGACCTCAGTCCGATGGATGACGAGGCAAAGGCCCAACTCTACCGAGAACTGCACGACATTTTGATTAAACTCGGAATTTTCGGTTTTCTCTTTGTTGCGGTCACAGCGGTCATCGGCATCAAAATGTCTCACCGTACTGCGGGACCACTCTACCATTTCAAGCGCGTGTTTGGAGACATCAAGGGCGGCAAACTCGACGCACGTGTTCGGCTTCGTCCTGGCGACGATTTTAAAGACGTGGCAAACGCCTTCAACGACATGATGGACGCAGTTCAGAAAAAATAAAAAGGTATCCGACAAGCTTTTAAGGTGCGTCGAGCATAGAAAAGTTGTCGGATACCTTTTTTTTTGGCATCCTATAAGCACTATGTCACTTTGGTACTTTTCCGATGAAGAAAACATGCTTGCTGAATCTGTCCGTGCTTATGCAAAGGAGCAACTCGCTCCGAAGATCGAGCACCTGGATGAAATCGAAGGCTTCAACGATGCCGCTTTCCGAAAACTAGGAGCACTCGGCCTCCTCGGAATCACGGTTCCTGAAGATGACGGCGGTGCCGGCATGGGTGCAGTTGCCGCAACCATTGCAATGGAAGAGATGGCAGCGGTAGACGCGTCCACCACCCTCTCCTATCTTGCTCACACCATTCTTTGCGTGAATCAAATCGGCCGCAATGGAACCAAGGAACAAAAACAAAAATATTTACCAAAACTCATCTCCGGTGAACACATCGGCGGAATGGGAATGAGTGAACCCGGTGCCGGTTCGGATGCACTCGGCATGTTGACGAGAGCAGAGAAGCAAGCAAACGGAACGTACAAAATCAATGGTTCAAAATCCTGGATCACCAATGGTCCGAATGGTGATGTGTTTTACTGTTACGCCAAAACGGGTCCCACAAAAAAAGACCTCTCCACTTTTATCATCGAAAAAGACATGCCCGGATTTACCAAGGGTAAAAAATTCAAAAAAATGGGAATGCGCGCCTCTCCCACTGGTGAGCTCTGGTTCACGGATGTGATGGTTCCAGAATCGAATCGCGTGGGTGAAGAAAACTCCAGCGTAAAATCGATGATGAGAAATCTCGACATTGAACGCATCACCATATCCGGAATTTCTCTTGGGATCGCGAGAAATTGCATTGAAGTGGCCACCCAATATTCAAAAGAGCGCAAGCAGTTCGGAAAACACATCGGTGCCTTCCAACAAATTCAAGAGCGATTAACCGAAGCAGCTGCGTGGTATGAAGCCTGTCGCGCGATCACTTATCAGGCGGCAAAAACCTGGGATCTCGGACTCATGCAAGGCAAAGAAGCGTCCATGATGGCGGCAAAGGCAAAACTGCAAGCGGCACAAATGGCAACCCAAGTAGGACTCGACGCGATTCAAATTTTGGGTGGCTACGGCTACACTCGCGAATTTCCAGTGGAACGCCAGATGAGAGATGCAAAATTAATCGAGATCGGTGCAGGAACAAACGAGGTACTTCGTTTGGTGATCGCGCGGAACATGCTCGGTGAAATTGCGGATGAGTTGAAGTAGCAGTTCTTGATCCCTGATGTACCCGATACAAGTTCATCGATGAGTATGACTGATTGCTTGTGAATTTATTAAATATCCTGTATTTATAAAACATAGAACTTAGCCCCATATCAACAGGAGAATTTATGAAATTAACTTACTTAGCGATCTTGATTGCACTTTCCTCTACCACTCACGCCGGTGAGGTTGCCACTTTTAAAAACCCTAAAATTGATGTCCATTCTATTGCAGCCGATTCGGATCTCGATTCCGTTTGTAGAAGTTTGGTGAACGAAAACTCAGCCTACGTTCGTCACTCTCTCCATAAATCAGGAAACTACCGACTGAGACATGGATGCGGGACCATTGCCCATTCCTATGTTTATCAATTTGATCAACACAACGATCGCGTAGAAAAATCGATCTATCACGTTCGTGGTGGATGGATCACACAAATTGGATGTTGGAAGTAACGGATATGAAAAATATAATTGTCGGAATAGTTATTTTAGCGAGCACTAACGCTATGGCTTGCCAATATGGATTAGATTCTTCGCGACGGATGGATGAAGTGATTCAAACCACAATCCCGGATGCCACAAACATTACTGGGGATGGCCTAGAAGATACGACTTTTTCGCTTTCGTCCATATTTTCAAATGATTGTCCCAGTAATTTTAGGCTTTCTGGTCATTTAAAATTTATCAAAGACGGTAAAACTTGTTCGGGCACCATTGTGCTTAAGTATCGTGATAACCACTTTTCTTCGGGAAAGATTCGTTCCGTTTCCTGTTACGCGATTTAGTCACTAGATTCATTTGCAGATAAAACAAGAGGTTGCGTGCTTGACGCCGCAAATTGCGGCGTCAATACCAAATTTCACTTTGCCGGCAAAGTGACTTTCCAGCTAAAATTATCCTATTTTCCCACTCTAGAAACTTTAACTTTTTGTCATAGTCGACTCAGACAAAAAGTTAAAGTTTCTAGAGCGCGGAAAAATGCTAATCGAACTGCCGTTCACCCACCGATCAATTCCTGATGTCCTCACAGCTCCGCCCCTCCACCGTCATCCGGTGATACGCCTGCGCAAGCGGAGCATTCTCGGACTGAAAGTATGGCTGTGCCCGCACAGGGTAATCGGTAAAATAGTGACATAGGTAAAAACTAAAAAACCCCACCGCTACCACCAAAAAACCTGCCGCTGGAATCCGTGAATTTTTAAAAAGCTGCTCCAACTTCGACAACATGAGCCCCGTGAACACCGCAAAGAACGGCCAAGCCGCAATCGAACGACCCGCATGAGGGACTGCCTCCCAAGTGAGCGCCGAAGGCAAGACTCCGATCACGATTCCCACGAGCGAGATCTTGAGCAAGGTCTTCTCCGCATTCGACCAAGCCCCAGAGCGAATCAGAAACACGAGCGCACCCAGCACCGCCACATCATCGAGCCAACTTAGCATTCCCACCGTTCCGATCGAGCGCTGAAGGTTTGCATCCCCCTTCCAGAACAAAAATGCGGAGGAAAAATGCTCAAGAAGCTGTTTCACAAAGCCGGCAAACAAATCGAAACCATTGGCATTTAAGTAGGGATTGATGGAGTAATCACTCCACAAAACCAACACCTTCAAGCGGCCCACGAATGGAATCGAAGCACCCAAAAAAACCACGAGAGGAACAAAGGCAAATAGACCGATCTTCCTTCCGCGAAAATGCAAATCACTCGCCCACAGCGCCATCACTAAAAATAGCACGAATAGAGGCAAATCATTGGCGATCCGCGAGAATTGAAAAGCCCAAGGCATGATCGATGCGGAAAGCGCTGCATAGAGTGCCACCCGCTCTCCGGCTCGTCTTCGCACCCAACGATATAAAAACAAAATAGTAAGACTGGTGAGCAAGGCGAGGAAGGAGCGAAAAGATCCAATCGAGCTTCCAAAAATGGATGTCCACAGCACTTCCCCATAGAGATATGGTCCGGTGTAGCCCCCCCCACCGATGCCTTCGGCAAAAAATGGAAAGTGATGGGAAAAAAAATCGTGACCCGTTTGTTGGATGCAAAGCACCTGGGCAGCACCTGCTGCTTCATCGACATTGAACCCGGGCGGTGAAAAATTAAGCCCCACCCAACGAAGGGCATTGAATACGACGATTAGAAAAACGATTAGCAACCGGAGAAGAACCACTACTGCCAGAATCCGAGCACCGGCTCGGCTTTAGTATCATTCTGATTGAGTTGTCCAAGGTGGAACCCGTCTTCAATCGTACGAAGAATATTGTAGTGATTGTATTCCTGGTCGATCGTCCACGAATAACCGCTCACTCCATTTCCAAGAATCATGGAAAACAATTCTGGATCAGCGACATTTACATTCGTCGTCGTGGTGATGATGATTGTGGTTTGAGCCAATAATTCCGGATTATTCAAAATAGGAGTGATCACATTCGAAAGGGTATTCAGTGCCGCTCCCACTCCACCGATCGCACCACTGCCGTACAGACTTGGAACCACGATCGAAAATTGAGGCAAAGTATTGTATTTCAAATCGTCTTCCAGAAATTTGAAACTCACGACCTTCGAGCAAAGATAATGATCGGTTTGAATCTGAGATACTGAAAGAAATGGAACACGGTAACGTTTATAGTCCGTGGTGCCTTCGCCAAAAAAACAAGCTCCCGGATAATCTTCCGCATAGGCTCGCCAAGAAACTCTTTTGTCTTCCAATAAATTTACAATCGTCGGAGTAAAAATCCGAAGTAGATCGTTGTCCCGAATACTAAAGTCATTCCCGGTGATCATCGCGACGGTGTTTGCCTGAGTGACCGGAGCCACCGCCTTCATATTGCTGAAACGAACGGATGGATAATTGAGCCACAGGTAACGAATGTATTTTTGAATCGACATCGAATCGTAAGGAGTATTTTCCAGCCAGATCCAGACCACTTTTTTAAAGCTAGGAACCGGATTAACACCATTTTGCGCATGGGCCATGCCCGCCGTCAGAAGCAAAAAAAGAGAAATGAGTTTCATAATGCTAGGGTACCATGACTCAAGGGCTAATCAATGGTGTTGATCGACTCTTCTGCATCAGTGGCGATGCTGATCGAAAGATCATTCAAGGTGCGTTCAAACTCACCTTCATTGATCAGTGCAGAAGTATCTCCGAGAGCGCCCAAGTAATTGGATGCCGCAAAACTCTTGTTTCTGACCACCACATCGCTCCAAAGTGTTTTTTTCTTACTGTCCATCAGCACAAATTGCACTTTGAGCATCACCTGATAACTGGAGGCGATCTGCACAGATCCTGGCCCTTGCACCGATCCGACACTCGCGATCTTGTCTGCGGTAGTAATCGCCGCCGGCGCATATTCTGCCGCCCCCACCGTGGCCGAAATTCTGGCGTCCGCTAGCTCAGGGCTATCCACGATCCGAAGGTAGCCCCCCTGCGAAAATCTCTTTCGGAGTGCGTTATAAACAGTGATTTCTACCCCCGCTTTATAAGAATTATTGCGAACGGGAGTCACATATAAAGTATTGATATTGTGGATTTTGAAAAATGGGCGATCTTGTCCACGCATGTGGTACCCACAAGAACTCGACAAAACTAAGAATAAAACACCTAAAAAACGTGCGATGAGTCTTGGCTTCAGATCCATTTTAAGCAAGGATATGCAAAATGAATCTCCTGAGTCAAGTGATCAAAAGAATCCTGAATCAAAACCAGGCGCTCAAACAGGGCGTCACTGACGCTCACATTTTAGAAGCATGGGCACCCGCTGTGGGCGAGGCGATCGCAAAACACACGCAAGCTTCACAGGTGAAAAATAAAACCCTAATTGTGAATGTGGACCATCCGATTTGGAAGCAAGAGCTACTTTCAAACAAAACTCTGGTGCTTCAAAAATTGAATGCAAAAATTTCAGAAATTCTGATGCCGGATGGCACCGCAAACGGTAACCCAAAAATCTGGATTGAAGACCTCTATTTGGGCAGCCTTAATCAAAGTAAACAAAAACCAAAATTCCGATAATCACCGCTAAAAGGGTGAGTAGAATCTTCATCGTCGGAGAGATTTTTCTCGGAGGCGTTTCCTCTTCAAAAGATACGGGTATCGGTACTACCGGTGAATGATTTGCGATCTGCGGTTTTGACTGGGTGGCGGTCGACACTGGTCTCACGGGAGCTTGAATCGAGGCCGTCACTTCAAAACGCTCCTGGGTCACCTCTTCATTCGCTTTTTTGAAGAGTCCGTCCAGTGGCATGTCCCCAAAATGTTTTCTCATCTCTTTCACGTCCTGCAGAGAAAACCAATAGCCGTCGCCGGCACAAATCTCATCACGAGCTTGCATTTCACCCGCCGCGAATTTCTGCTTGAGTTCATCTTCTGAAACGGGTCTGGAAAAACTAAAATCGGGGTGACGGACTAACCAGCTTCTCATTTTGCCACCTGCAATGCTTCAAAAGAAACCAAATCAGCACGAATGAATTCACAGATCGCCGGATGACTGGATTTGACGAATTCTTTCGGTAATCCGTCAAAAACCACTTTTCCCTCGTCCAAAAATACAATCTTGTCTGCAAGCCTGAGTGCGGATGGAATATCGTGCGAAATCACGATCGAGGTGAGGGTGAACTCTCGTTTTAATTTTTCAATCAGATCATCGACAGTCATTCGAGTCGTCGGATCCAGGCCCGTCGTTGGTTCATCGTAAAGCAGGATCTCAGGCCGGCGAACCATCGCGCGCGCGATCCCCACTCGTTTTTTCATCCCCCCGGAAATTTCACCTGGATATTTGTCGTACGGACCATGCATGCCCAAAATTCCAAGGATCGTTGTCACTTCTTTTTCAATTTCGGCTTCCGAAAGCTGAGTGTGTTCGCGCAGGGGAAACGCCACATTCTCAAAGATGGTCATGTCATCAAAGAGTGCTGCGTTTTGAAAAACCATTCCGAATTTTTCGCGGAACTTAGTGAGTTCATTCAAGCTGAGTGATCCAAGATCCGTCCCTAAAACCCGGATCTCTCCTCGATCCGGAAAAAAAAGGCCTAAAATGTGCTTCAAAGTCACCGATTTTCCAGTGCCGCTCGAGCCTAAAATATAAGTGAGTTTTCCCGCTGGAAACTGAATGCTCACTCCCTTCAATACCTCATCGCGGCCCTCACGAAAGGATTTGTGAATGTCTTTCAATTCAATAGCAAAATTCTTGTCTGATCCGATATCACTCATAAATTCTTTTCACTCTCTCACCGATTCTGGTCGTGATCTCATAGGGAATCGTATTCGCACGGTGTGCAATTGCATAGGGATCAATTCCGGGCCCCCAAAGTGTAACCCAGTCGCCAATTTTAGTCTTGGCCGTCGCCTTCACCGCAATCAGATCCATACTCACTTTACCCAAGAGCTCAGCCTGATTCGCCAGCGCACGAAACACTCCATCGGCATAACCCGCACCTAAAGTCGCGATCCACTCACCATTTTTTTTGGTCGAACGATAGGTTCCGCCGTACCCGACCCGATCGCCCTGCTCTAGAAAAGTTTTTTGAATCACCGGGGCCTGATACGTCATCACCTGCTTCAGTCCATCATTTTTAGCCTCTCCAAAGGGGCGAATCCCATAGAGAGAAAGACCAGGCCGCACGAGATCCATGTCCTTGAAAAAAGAATAACGACCGGCATTCCAGATCGCGCCACTATTGGCAAAGTGAATCAGAGTTGCCGGTGTAGTTTGATTCTTCCACTCAATCACTCTTTCAAATTCTCGGATTTGTTTTTGGGTGAGTTTGCTCTCCGGTGCTTCCGATTCCGCAAAATGCGTGAATACCGACCGTGGCTTCAACTGCAATAAACGGAGTGAGTCTACCGGAATCCCCAGGCGATTCATTCCCGTATTCACTTCGACGTGAAATGGTAACGATGGCTTGTGTTTTTGAAATTCAAGGAGGGTATGCAATTCGCCAATCACTGGTTCGAAATTCTCCCGTTTGCAGAGTTTCACCCACTCCGAAGAAAATGGAACACAATCGGAGAATACCAGAATCGGAATTTTTTTAGTGCTGTGGGGAAGACACTCTCTCAGTTTGATCGCTTCCGAGAAAGTTGCCACTCCTAGCGCAAACAACTTCTTCTTTGCGCCCACATTGGAGAGTAGCACTTTGGAAACCCAAGCCGCATCATGACCATAGGCATTCGCCTTCACCATGGGTAGCATGAGCCGCCCTTGTGCCTTCGCTGCCAAGATTCGATAGTTATTTAAAAGCGCGGTGCTAGAAAGTCTTACCTGCGCTCTCAATTTATGAATTCAGTTCATTAGAAATCGGCGCTGCCGGTGGTCTGATCGAGCGATTGCGATTATTCGTGATTTTATTTGTGTGTGCATACAAATAATTTCCCGCCTCTTTCAGCATTCTGGAAAGCACCGGACGGGACTGAGCACTTCTGAAGCCTGCGTTCAGAACCACGAGTACTCCGAGGAGTTTCGGTGTTCCACTCACGTCCGCTTCACTGGTCACTGCCCATGCTTCAAAATGTGCCACATTTAAATGTGCGATCATCATCTTGCTCACGGGTCCGTAGTTATTCAAGGAAGCGATCTTGCCCTCAGTGGCAAAGCCTTCCACTTGCTCTTCGATGTCTTTACGGATGTAGGCCTGGAAAAGCGCCGTGTTCTGGATCTGAATTGCTCCTGCTACCGTGCCGAGTGTGAGGTTCTGCAAACGGCGATTGTAGCGGAAAAACAAGGTCGCACTCTCTGACATTTCTGAAGTCAATTGTGCGAGTGTTTTTTCAATTTCTTCCGGCGTGGTCGAAGTCTTCACACGAGCGGCAAGCTCTTCACCATAGTCACGGTGAACGGTGATTTTCCCACCTGCAGTGTTCGTCTGATTCGCATGCGGATTGAATTGGGAATTGTGGAAACTGGTTTGAGCGGCTGCAGTCGCTTTCAAATCGGCAAGAATTGAGCTCGACTCGCTGGTTCCACGTGTTTCACTCTCGATTTGATTCCGGCTGGTTGAAAAGGTTTCCACCGCATGTTGAATCTTCGGCTCCGTAACATAGTTCACGTTACTATTACTGTTAATATTATTGTTAAAAACGGGCACCGAATTATTTTCGTTCGTCTCTTTCTGAGAACCACCTTGATACCGCGTCTGAAACTTGGTGAGCTTCAACTCTTCCTGAATCCGACGATTGAAGGTATAAGTCACCGCACTGAAAAGGACGAGCGACGCAGCCATCACTAAAAAGATCATCCCGAGCGCTTTGCGAGCAGCACCGGAACTGAACTGATCTTCAGCCCAGGCAATACTCAACACGGAAGGAATCGCTCTTTGTTCCACCGCAATTGCGAATGGAAGCGTGCCTGCACGAATGAAGGCTACCTGTTCTTTGGTTCCATCCACAGAGTGATAGTTGCTGATGAGTCCTGTTTGAGCTCCCACGAAAAGATTTTCAATGCTCGTGCGCAGGCCTTCTGTTTTACGAAGATCGGTACCAACGTAAGCGCTGGACGTGTGGGCCAATACTTTTCCGTTTTTATTGATGAGATAAGCATTGCGATCGAGTTTAGAAGTGATGAGTTTCGGTAAACTCGTGAGCGCGAGTGTTGGGTCGATCAAGGTCACGTTGATTTTTGAAATCGCCTTCGTTACTGGATTCACTTCTGTCGGTACCGCAACGAAAATGCCTTCTTTAGAGCCCAGATCCGTTGTTTCGTAAGTTCCCACGGAATATTTTGAAAGTTGAAGATCAGTCAGACTCACTTGATTTTTAAGTGCAGTGATCAAACGTTCTTCAAGGGCCAGATCAACATTTTGAGGTAGATTATTAACTGTGTTCGCAGCGTTCACAACGTTTGAATTTACAGCAGGCGTGTCCTTCGCGCTTTTTTCCACTTCAGCAGGAATTCCCTGAACTAACTTCACCGTGTATGAATTCAAAACATAATTGGGATTGCCGCCGGATCTGACGTTATCGATCGCGCCGAAAAATTGATCGACGTAGGCTTGCGCCTGAGTCTTCAAACTTTCGTTCGTTCGAATCACCGCTTCTTCTTGTTGGCTTTGGATGCTGGATAGACTCATGAGTCCGCCCATTCCTAGGCCGATCAGTCCGGTTAAAAATATGGCAATTCGAGCTGTTTTCATGCTAATATCTCCCCAGACCTAAGATTAACACAGAGAACCAAAATGGCAACTGCCCAATCAAACCAACAATCCAGCCCCCCATCCGAAACGGCTAAATTTGCCCAGTTTCCTGGGACTTCCGGCCGAGCGACGGTGTTGATTGCCGGAAGTGGGATCGCTGGTCTCAGTGCTGCCATCCATTTTTCAGAATTCAGTAACGTCATTTTATTGGCAAAATCAGCCTTAGAAGAAGGAAATACTCGCTACGCTCAAGGTGGGATCGCCAGTGTGTGGGATAAGGACGATTCCTTCGCTGAACACATTGAAGATACCTTAACCGCTGGTGCTGGTCTGTGTCATAATGATGCCGTCGAGATTTGTGTGAAGGAAGGACCAGCCCGAGTTCAAGAACTCATCGATTGGGGGGTTCGTTTCGCTGACAGCCTTCATCAAGAGGGCGGTCATCACAAGCGCCGGATCCTTCACTCCAAGGATTTTACAGGACTCGCCATCGAAGATGCCCTGGTGAAAAAAGTGAAATCGATCCCGAACATTAAAATTTTCGAACGTCACATGGTCGTCGATCTCATCATGGAGGGAAAGCTCAAAACTCATAAAGAAAAAACCGAACTCGGAGAATGCTTGGGCGCTTACGTGCTCAATTGCGAAACCAACGAAGTGTTTTCTCTGGCGAGCGACCTCACGATTTTCGCCAGCGGTGGAATGGGAAAAGTTTATCTCTACACCACTAATCCCGATGTCGCGACCGGTGACGGCGTTGCCGTCGCTTATCGTGCAGGCGCGCGAATCGCGAATCTCGAGTTCATGCAATTCCACCCCACTTGCCTTTTCCATCCGAATGCAAAAAGTTTTCTGATCACGGAAGCACTTCGCGGCGAAGGTGGAATTTTGCGAAATCAAAAAGGTGAAGACTTCATGAAGTCCTATCACCCGATGGGTTCACTCGCCCCTCGTTATGTGGTGTCTCAGTCGATTGATCTCGAGTTGAAAAAAACAGGTGATGCTCACGTATGGCTCGATCTCCGCCATTTCGATGAAACAAATTTCAGAGAAAAATTTCCGCAAGTGTATCAGGAATGCCGCAAGTTCGGCATCCTGGTTCCACAGCAAATGATCCCGGTGGTCCCGGCTGCCCACTCCATGTGCGGTGGAATTTTAACCGACACTTTTGCACAAACTTCCATCACCGGACTCTTAGCCATTGGCGAAGTGGCCTGTACTGGCCTCCACGGAGCAAATCGCTTGGCTTCAAATTCGCTATTAGAAGGCGTTGTTTTTGCAAAACGGGCGGCCGATCATGCGCGAGAATATTTAGTGAAACACACGATGCCCTCCACTCCGAAAATTTTACCCGCCTGGGATACCGGTCGTGCAGTCGACATCGAGGAACAAATCGACATCGCCGCCACCTGGAGAGAGATCCGTACCCTGATGTGGAATTACGTGGGTATCGTACGCTCCGATCGACGCCTTCGCCGTGCGCGTGAGCGTCTTGCACTCATCCGTCATGAAGTGAATGAAGACTACTGGAAGTTCAAACTCAATCGCGATCTGGTTGAACTTCGGAACCTGCTCATTGTTTCCGAACTCATTGTCGAATGCGCGATCCGAAGAAAAGAAAGCCGTGGGCTCCATCTAAATGTCGATTATCCTGCGTCTTTAAAAGATCTGGCTGTTGATACCGTAATCTAAAAGGTATCCGGTTACTTTTTGATGCCCATTGCGTTACGTCCATCTTCAAGTCATACTAATAAACGTGGGTCAGCTTAGAAAAACATCACTATTATTCATCTCAATCATCGTGGCTTCATCACCGGCACACGCGATCATTCCCCGCGCAGCGGACTGCGGACTCAAATTTCAGCAAATGCTGTACAAGACCTTCACACCAGCTGCAAAAAAAATCGTGGATGGATTTCAACCCTACTTTTTTGACTCTGAAGCCTTTCTCAAGGTCCACCCGAAAGATGCGATCAATGCGATTCGCAGTATGGACCACTACAACACTTTTTATTTTGATGAGGAATTTGCCAAAAAATATCCGGAAGTTCAAAAACTCTTGAGTTCGTACCGTACAGAAATCGAAAAAATTTCTGGTGCGGGAAAACAGGCCGAGGCCACCCAGGCAATCAAAGCCCAATTATCTCGCTGGGTGGATACTTACGGCTGGACGAGTGAAGACATCCTCAAAAAATATCAAACTTCCATCAGTCTCGTCATTGATAAAGTCTCCGCAGATGACTTGAGTCGGGTGATTCAGGACCGGGACTACTTCTCCATAAAACTGGATCCCGTGACCCACGGATTTCAGGGCATTTCCCAAACTGAC
>Ga0207083_1028_pt1 | contig 30877 bp, 31 predicted proteins | sample Alteio_BWMinHeat_57_FD_153516 | JGI IMG/M metagenome (GOLD analysis project Ga0207083, IMG submission 153516) | Enriched cells from forest soil in Barre Woods Harvard Forest LTER site, Petersham, Massachusetts, United States -... | ecosystem: Environmental > Terrestrial > Soil > Temperate forest >... | reverse complement strand
ACGGAAGATAATTTCCATCTTATTTGGGTAAACGAGTTTTTGTACCACGCCTTCACCAAACGAAGGGTGATTCACTCGATCACCAAGGATGAATGATTCGTTCGCCGCGTAAGAGCGGATCGGACGCGATGCCGCGTTCATTTGCTTCATCCATTCCATTTCTACGGGCACGACTTTAGGTGCTTTAGTGGCACGAGGCTTTTTCTCTTTCGCCACGCCCACGGATGCGGAAGCTTCGGCGCCAGGCTCTTTGATGCCTTTTTTTGGTTTATAATTATGTTCCGCCTTGCAGGTGCGACACATTACGCGGGAAGGTAAACCGCCGACCATCGACATGATCGTGTGGCCTAAATCCATTTTGCATTTGCCACAGTAAGAGACGAGTTCTTTTCCAACAATCAGGCCGGTAGTAGAAGTATTCATAGTGTATGAAATAGTGTACCTTAGATGCAGAGCATGAGCACAGGAAAAGAAGAGCTAAAGCGCTCAACAAAACGCACGGAACTTTTGGAAAAGGCCAAAAACTTGGCTACGACCTCCGGTATTTACCTCATGAGAGCAAGTGCGAGCAGTTCTCAGGGGAAACATCAGATTCTCTACGTGGGAAAAGCCAAGAACCTGCGGGCCCGCGTCACTTCCTATTTTCAGCCGATCACTCACGAGCATCCCCGCACCGAGCTCATGCTTCAAAATGTGGAAGATTTTGAAGTGATTCACACCGAAACTGAAAATGAAGCCCTCGTTCTCGAGTGCACCTTCATTAAGCGACACAAACCGAAATTCAACGTCATGTTGAAAGACGACAAGCACTATCCATACCTGATGATTTCAACGAAGGATGAATTTCCACGCATCGAGTGGACGAGAAAAATCGTGAATAAACAGTCGAGATATTTTGGTCCGTTTCCCTCTGGCTTTGCCGCTCGAACCGTCATGAAGTTACTGACTGAAACCTTGCGATTGCGCGATTGTTCAGACAATACCTTCTCTCACCGGTCCCGTGCGTGCATTTTATATCAGATGGATTTGTGTTCCGCTCCTTGTGTGGGAAAAATATCGAAAGAGGATTATCACGGATTGATCGATGAGGCGATCGCGGTCTTGCAAGGCAAGAGCAATAAGATCGTGAAGCAACTGAAGCTGGATATGAAATTGGCTGCTGAAGAAGAACGCTTTGAAGACGCTGCACGCATCCGCGATGAAATTCAGAGTGTGGAAATCGTTTCTCAAACCCAATCCGTATTTGATCCGGATAAGCGAGCTGATATTGATGTATTTGCCTTTGAAAAAAATGAAGCAATTGCCCATGGTGTAGTGCTGCAGGTGCGTGGAGGACGGCTGATCGTAGTGAAGCACTATGCACTCCATAATTTTGATTCCACACTTGAAGACGAAGCAATCGCGTACGACCTACTCACCCAGCACGTGCTCTTGATGGAAGAGAAGAGTGAAGTCGCTCATGCGAAAGATGTCCTACTCAAGACACTTCCACTCGATCATGAGTTGCTTGAGAGTGCGCTCAAGATCAAGATCAAAACGCCAAAATCGGATTTACAAAAACAACTCGTCAATGTGGCTCACACCAACGCAAAGTTTGCCCTGGAAGGCGCGAAGAAAGAGCACACCGGACACGGCGTGACCGCGCTCGAAGAAGTGCAAACCAAACTTGGTCTCGATAAATTACCTCGTCGGATTGAGTGCTATGATATTTCAAACTTCCAGGGAGATGAGTCGGTTGCATCGCGGGTGGTGTTCATCGATGGGGCTCCGGATAAAAATCTGTACCGAAAATACAAAATCAAAACGGTCATTGGTCCCAATGATTTTGCCAGCATGAGAGAAATTTTCGATCGTCGGTTTAGTAAGATGGACATGGAGACCGGAAACGAAAAGCCGGATCTCGTGGTGGTTGATGGCGGGAAGGGGCAGCTATCCCAAGCAAAGGCGATTTTTGATGAGCTCGGGATTCAAGGCGTGGACCTAGTAGGACTCGCCAAAGCCCGTACGGAACAAAATTTTCAGGCACCGGAAGTGGAGAGTTCTCAGGAACGGATCTTCATTCCGAATCGAGTGAATCCGATTCCACTTTATCCGAACTCGCGGGCGTATAAGTTGTTAACCCATATCCGAGACGAAGCTCATCGATTCGCGATTACCTTCCATCGGGCGCGGCGGGATAAGAAGTCGATGAAATCAAAGCTAGATTGATTTAGAGTTATATTTCGTTTTTAACGATCACTCGGACAGTTGAAGTTCTGGAAGTGTCGGTTTTGATACATAAGTCTGAAAATTGGATTTTATACCTGAGTCCTAATTGCTCCGACATAAATAGTAAAACGGCGGCTTCATTGATTCGATGCAGGCGTTTCGTTTTCGCTTTTTCCCATTTGTGAATTGCGACGGATGAAATATCCAGAGAACGAGCGAGCTCTTGAAGTGTTATTTTGAGGACATTGCATCTAAAAAATTTTAGTTCTAGACCACGAATGGGGACCTTTTTTCGAATAATTATTTTGGCAACTTTGTTACAGACTTGCAATTCAGGATAGCCGACGGGCGTATCATCTCCTTCGATTCGGAAAGTCGGAACGCTTACCGTGAGATATTCCAATCCCGCAAACTGGTTTAAATCTACTGATGTTTGTATTTTGAATTGTCTTCTCATGACCTCCCTATTGCCAGAACTAGGCCAAAAAAAATTTAATTTGGCACTTCTGAAAATTAACTAAGTTATTAACTTAGTTAATTCCAGAAAATGGCATAACCACAAAAAGGGGAGTCATTGAACGGGATCAATCATGAGACGATTGGTATATATAAATGGTTTTTAAAGGCGGGCTTCCAGTGATGGAGTGAGCAGACGGGTAGGATCAACAAGTCGCAGTTAAGCGAGAAGAATTCGGCCGTTATTACCCAGAAGCTTCTGGATGAGTTTCTTTAGATGACGCATACCCAGAAAATAACAGGGCGCTCCACTAAAATCAACCCTTAATCGACAAAATGAGGCTCGAATAGTGGCCTATTTTTACATATTTTAAACAAAATTAGCGAAAAATATCGATTTAGACGGCAGAAAGTGCATTTTTTAGATCTTCGATGAGATCTTGAACGTCTTCAATTCCCACACTGATTCGCACCAAATTATCGGAAATTCCGAGTTTTTGGCGATTCTCCAGAGGAACGCTTGCGTGGGTCATGATCGCCGGATGTTCAATGAGAGACTCCACGCCACCCAGACTTTCTGCAAGAGTGAAGAGCTTGGTCGTTTCTAAAAGTTTGCGAGACTCGGTGAGACCACCCTTGATCGTGAATGAAATCATCCCACCAAAGCCGGTCATCTGTTTTTTAGCGAGAGCATGCTGAGGATGCGATTCCAGTCCCGGATAAATTACTTTTTCCACCTTCGGGTGCTTCACGAGAAAGTTCGCAATCTCAATTGCGTTTTCCTGATGCTGCTTCATGCGAATATGGAGAGTCTTGAGTCCTCGCATCACCAGAAAACAATCTTGTGGTGCTGGTACTGCCCCCACTGCGTTTTGCAAATATTTCATTTCTTCGTGCAGTTTCGTATCATTGGTAATGAAGACACCGCCCACTACGTCGCTATGACCATTCATGTATTTCGTGATGGAGTGAACAACGGCATCGGTCCCAAGATCGAGAGGCCGTTGAAAATACGGACTCATAAAAGTATTATCAACCACGCTGAGAACTTTTTTAGCACGAGACATTTTAGCGAGTGCTTCAATGTCGAAAATTTTCAACATCGGGTTCGTCGGACTTTCGATCCACAGCATTTTCGTATTGGGCTTGATCGCTTTTTCAACGGCAGCGATATCGCTCAAATCCATGAAGGTAAATTCGAGTTTGAAACGAGTGAGAATTTTATCAAATAAGCGGAATGTTCCGCCGTAAACATCATCACTGCAGATTATGTGATCGCCCGATTTCAGCGTGTGAAACAAAGTATCGATCGTGGCGAGCCCTGAAGAGAAAGCGAGTGCATGCTTTCCATTTTCAAGAGCGGCAACACATTCCTGATAAGCGGTACGAGTCGGGTTGTCCGTGCGGGCGTATTCGTATCCGGTATGTTGTCCCGGAGATTTTTGTGCGTAGGTGCTGGTTTGGTATATCGGAGTCATGACTGAAGCGGAGTCGCCATGTGGCGATTGCCCAGCGTGAATGGCCTTTGTTCCAAATCCAAATTTTTTTGATTCGCTATTGTTCATTTCTTCGCTCCAATTGCCTGCTTGATTTCCATCGCGGCGGCCAGTGCTGATAATTTCCCTACGACTCCGTAAACTGCCTCGAGGGTGGGAAAGTCTTCCGGGAATTCCGTTGTTTTCTTCGCTTTGAGGCTATCGCTCAAATCTTTAAAACATAATTTCTTGAAAAACATTCCTTGGCTGTTGAGATTGTCCATGTCGCTTCGTTCACTGTTGGCCCGGATGAAACCACCGATGAGTTCTTCCGCCATCATGTAGATCACGGGTTCGGCAGTGTGGCCTTCGGTCGTCATGAGGGTTGGAACCCCCTCTTGAACCAGAACCTGATCGATCACACTTTTGTTTTTACCCGTGCTCATTTTATTTTTGGTCCGGCGATTCATCTTCCGGAGTTCATCGATCGATTCGATCACCATGATTCCGATTCCGTAAGTGCCGGCATCGTTTTTGATGAAGAGCGCTGGTTTTCTTGCGATTCCACGCTGCTCATGTTCTTTTTGCAAACGGGTGAGAATCGTTTCTGCAGTGGTGATCAAGCGATCCAGTCCCACATCTTCGTTGAAATTAATTCCTGGAACGGCTTTGCTCTCAATGGTGATGTGCCATGGGTCGAGTTCAATCACTTTTGAGAATTCAAGTGCAAGCTGATTGTAAAATTCAAAATGGGTGCTTTTCTTCCGAGAATGCCAGCCGAGTTTGTAGGTTGGAAAAATCGGTTGGACCACGCCATCCAGACATTCGGGATAACCCTGAGAGAAATCGTTGTTGAGAAGAACCCAGTCGGGAATAAAACCAGTGTAGGTTTGAAGAACACCATCCACTTTTTTGAGCGTATGTTCCACAATTTTCTTCTCGCTGTGAGAGGTGAGCTCTAAGGTCTGAGGATTACTTTCGCAATTGGTCTCGTAGCGACCAAAGGCCGTATCGAAGCCAGCTTCTTCGATGATGCTCTTGAGGTAGTACAGGTTTTCGAGATAGAATTTATTTTCGGTGTGGTTTTCAGGCACGATCAGGATTTTTTCCGGAACCTTGATCGAATGCAGCTTGGCCATTTTTTCGATTTGTTTTCGAAAAATAGCGGGAGATGCTTCAAGATCGTATTCACAGATATTATTAAAGCCGGCGGGAAAAAGGTTACAGTCTACCGGTGCAATTTTTTCTCCGGAATCGCGGATGTCTACCGAGCAATAGAATGAAGCTGGGTATTCAGCGAATTTTTCGTCAAACCACTTTTTGATTTGCTGACGGTGTTCAAATACGGCAGTCGCAATTTTACTTTTAACGATGGTACTCATTCGCACTTCCAGGTAGTCACGAGGGCTTTGGTTTCATTCAGTTCTTTTTGAAGTTTTTCGCGGGTGAATTTATCGAGGGTTGCTTTTTTGAGTTCGGCATTGAAGCCCTGGAAGCGGTCACACCAAACCGGGGCGGCGTCCGGCTGTGTAGTTTTTCCAGCCAGAGACACTGCTTCTTTAAAACAGATGTTTTTTTCATGAAAATAATCGAGTGCTTCGACTCCTACTTCGCGTCTGCGGGAACTGCATGCCCTGGCACGAATTTTCAGTGATTCGTCTAATGTTAAGGCAGTGCCTTTAATTCCCGGACCCAAGACTGATCCTGCCGCATCGAGAGCCGCAAAAGCTTCTTTATCTTTACCAAGCTGACTTAAGGCTTCTGCCTTGAGTACGAGTGCTTGTGATTGAAATTCAGCTGAGGGTTTGCTTTTGAGTAGCTCCTCGACGATCACTTTGCTTGGTCCCGCCTTGCCTAATCCGAGTTGGGCCTCGGCTCTTAAGATTTGGATCTGAGTGTAATGTTCTCGCTCCGGATGGAGACGCAAAACTTCTTCTCCCAGCATGAGTACCAGATCGTATTTCTGTCGAAACAGAAAACAAGCCATCAGATTGCGATAGACTTCAATTCGCTTCGGAAACAGGGGATAGGTTTTGATAATTTTTTTATAATCCTCGATCGCCAGATCCACTTTGCTGCTGTCTTGAGCTTCCGTCGCTTCTTTAAAAAGAAAATCAGCCTGTTCTGTCGATCTCGGGCCAGGGTGGGGAAGTTCTTCTGCAAAACAGCTTTGGAAATTCATGTTTCCGGTTGAAATCAGGAGAATAAAAATAGCGGAAAGTTGCGTCATAGAATACTTTGAAGAATATCACGATGAATGAAGCACGGGTAATCATTTTCAGTACTGTTTGGCCAGAACCGAAGTCCTCCGCTGCCGGAGTGCGACAAATGCAATGGGTGCATTTATTTTTGGGTCTTGGCTATCAAGTCACCTTGATTTCTCCCTCAAAAATGAAGGGTGAAAATGATTGGGGATCGCTTGAGCTACCCGCTGGGGTAGAGGTCTTACCGCTTCCCTTGAACAAAGAATCAGTGCAAGAGGATTTGAAGCGCTTGGCGCCTGCGATCGTCATGTTTGATCGCTTCATTTTAGAAGAACAATTCGGACCACATGTATACCAAGCCTGCCCCGATGCTTTGATACTAATGGAAACTCAAGATCTTCATCTGGTGAGACGCGCGCGTGAAGAGTTGAAAGAAAAATTTCTCGTGACCAACGAATTTCCCACAAATTTTTATCAAACGGAAACCGCTCTGCGTGAGACGGGTTCTATTCAGAGGGTCGATTTTAGTTTTGTCGTGTCGTCGTTTGAAGAACAGCTTCTCCGTGACGAGTTTCAAATTCCAAATACTAAAGTGAAGTGGCTCCCATTTTTTTATGAGAAGCCGATTGAGGTGAAAGAGCATAGGCTCAAGTTTTCAGAGAAGAAAGACTTTTGCTGGATTGGTAATTTTCGTCATGCGCCGAACATTGATGGACTCCGTTGGTTCAGAAATGAAATCTGGCCCTTGATTCGCGAGCAGCTGCCGGATGCACGCTTGAAAATCTATGGGGCCTATCCACCGGAAGAAGTGATGAGTTGGAATGGAGATCACAAAACGGCCGCGAAGAACGGAATCGAAGTGAAGGGGAGCGCTGATACCCTGGCTGAAGTTTTTTCTCTCGCCCGGGTAAATCTTGCTCCACTCCGTTTTGGTGCAGGTGTGAAGGGCAAGATCATGGAAGGATTTCGTTTCGGCGTTCCTTGTGTGAGCACCAAAGTGGGAACGGAAGGCCTTTTTGGGCAGTTTCCGGGCTATGAAGCCAACACCACCCAAGATTTTGCGAATGCATGTGTGAAACTTCATGAGGATGAACGAGAGTGGAAAAAGTATTCACTCATGGCTCTGGAGAAAATGATGGAAGTCTGTGCGGCGGCAGCACGGGTGCCGGAGACACAAAAACTCATTGCCGAGTTGTTAGAAAAAAAGAAGTCCGGAGTTTTGCCAGATTGGACTTCACGCATTTTACGGTTTGAAGGAAATCAGTCGCGTTATTATTTCGGGAAGTGGATTGAAGAGAAAGAGAAACGGTCCTGAATTTGCAATGGTGATTCCGCCAAATACAGGCGGAGTAGAATGAATCTACCTCCATTTTACAAGATTGGAGGTATTTATGAAATTTAAGAACCAACTAAGCATAGTTCTTATCGTTCGTTTTCAGGAGAAACTTGAGCGAAAAATTAAGCGAAAGCGATATTTTTTGCATAAAATCGTGGTGTTAATCGTTTTGACCAAGATTTTATTTCCCCTGATGTTGTTTCTTTCGTGCTATCAAGAACGGTTCTGAGAGGTGACGGTACACTCCGTAGCCATGACGGCGAAAGAGTGCGTCTGCATATTATGCAGTCAGGTTCAGGATGAACCTGAAGCAAAAGGCCAAGTTAGTCGAAATAATAAAAGTAGAGAGACTCTGGTTTCTCCGCAGAGTGAGTAGTGCCGCTGTCTTGCGACGCTGGCGCACGGACATGATCTTCTTCTGAGTAGACGGCGAGTCCCACTACGACTGCAGTGACTGCCCCCATGAACCCAAAAATGATTTTTTCCCAGAACTCGCTCATCAACGAGCTTATCGGAATTATAGATTAAATACTTGAGTAAATTAGTCAAATATTGGTAATCCCTGCTATTTACGCTTTGGTTTTACTTTAACGGAGTAGATCGGCAGTCCATCTTTGATGAAGAGTCGTTCGAAGAGGGTGACGTCCGGAATGAGGAGGGACTTCGGGTTCGGGTGATTCTCATGGAGGTCTCGCGTGAGTTCGAAAGATTCGAAGGTGTCTTTGAGTTCTTCGAGATTTCCTAAGATGAAATCGAAGTAATCTTGATGATCTGTTTTAATGTGGAAGTGTCCGCGATTGGACAAGAGGGGGGCCACCGTCTTCAGCCATTCTGTGTTGGCTGTTCGGTTTTTTCTTTGGGCCTTTTTTTGCCAGGGATCTGGGAAGAACATATACAAGTAATCAATTTCCCCGGGCGCAAACATATACTGCAGTCTTTCGGCGTTGGCGCGAAAGGCTAGTAGGTTTTCTAATTTAAATTTGGCGATTTTCTCGGCAAATTTGTGGACCATTTTGAATTTCCAATCGATCCCGATGTAGCGATCGTTGGTATTTGCTGCTTGGGCTTGTTTCGCCCATTCCACACTGACGTGTCCCGCGTTGCATCCGATTTCTACGTGGAGGCGACTTTCTGGATCTGGTTCGGCTTTAAAGGCCTCTTTCCATTTTCCTTTGTTCACTTCCGTTCGGTTGTCGGCGTAGGCAAGACCCTCCAACTCAGGCGCAAGCTGATTAAGCTTGTCCCAGTAAATATTAAAGGAGCGTCCGTATTGGAAATCCGGTTTTGAAACAGAGCGAGACATTCTAGGTTCAGTTAATTAGCTCGAATGATGTCGCTTGTCGATAGTTTTGCTAGGTAATTTCTCGTGATTTCACCGTCGCAAAGGGGGCTATGTGTTCACCGGTTTTAAGAATGAGGCACACACCCCCTTTTACGAGGTGTTGCGTATCATTGAGTCGTCATGACCCAAACCTTTGATGAATGTTTTACCCGCTCTGTTTCAATTAACCGAGCAATTTAAGGGCTAGTTGAGGATTTTGGTTCGCTTGCGCGAGGACCGAAACACCAGCCTGAGAAAGAATATTATTCTTCGTCAATTCAGAAGTCTCTGTCGCCATGTCCGTGTCACGGATACGGGAGCGAGCTGCTTCTAAGTTTTCGTGATAAATATTGATGTTATTGATCGTCGATTGGAGACGATTTTGAGTCGCACCGAGATTGGAACGGTTTGAGTTCACGCTCGTAAGAGCATCATCCAACTTTTGTAAGTTGTTTTGTGCGTCCTCTTTGGTCAATGTTCCGACATCTTCGATCCCGAGTGCCTTAGTGGTAACGTTTTGTTTGCCGGCATCGAAAATGAGTCGATCATTCATGGGGTCATTCTTAAGACCCACTTGAATTTCCAGCTTTTCAGCCGTTCCATCGAGTAGTTTGGTACCGTTAAATTCGGTAGTAACGGCGATTCGATCTGTTTCTTCTTTGAGCGCCGAAATCTCACGGTGGATGAATCCACGTTCACGGTCGCCGATCGTATCCGATGCTGCTTGGATGGAGAGTTCTCTCATCCGAACGAGCATGTTTGAAATTTCGTTCGTCGCGCCTTCCGCAACCTGGACGAGAGAGATCCCGTCGTTTGCGTTTCTTCCCGCTTGCGCGAGGGAGCGTGTGTTTGCCCGGATCTGTTCAGAGATCGCGAGTCCCGCAGCGTCGTCGCCGGCGCGGTTGATTCGATAGCCGGAACTCAATCGCTCAAGCGATTGCTCCTGTGCCTGCCTGTTTAGACCCAAGCTCCGCTGTGCAGCGAGTGCTTGGATGTTAGTGTTGATACGCAAACCCATGGGTCAGTCTCCTTCATTCATGGTGTTAGTTCCTCCTTGATTAAATTTAAAACTCCATGTCAGATGAAATCCGATTCACCCGACAATTGCCTATCGTAGAGTTGGCTTTCTGACTTGAGAGAAAAGTGACGTAACTATCTGATTTTATATACAATTATTTTAGTCGGGTATTCAATTATTAAAAATTCATTAATGATTTCAATTGAAAATATTAGTGTAAATTACTCAGTTATTGCGCTTTTTTTTTATCTCCTGTATAAGGTGTAACTATGAAAATGTTATTTACACTGACGTTATTGATGTCTTGCGCTCTTTCGCATGCGGCCCCGTTGACTGGTTTCTCCACTTTAGAACCCTACAACGAATACAAAATACTCAATGCAAAGAAGGAAGTAATCTTTAAGGCGACGGCAGACACGGTGAAGGACGTGGCCTTGCGTGATGGCTTTGCGGTGGTGCAAACATCCAGTGCTAATGTGTCTCTGATTCGTGAAGACGGTTCCGTTGTCGTCGACGCCGTGTATGGAGAAGAATTCAAGATTTCAAAAAAATTACTCGCGATTTATAATCCGGATGGCAACGGCGCTGTCTATACCTTGGATGGAACCCGCGTTTATCCTAAAGCGTCGGCAGCGAGCCGCCCCGTGACTTATATCCTGGTCGCCAATAACCGCTTTGCGGTGATGGATGCTTATACCGAAACTCTGACCATCTATGATGCAGCAGGAAGGGAAATCAAAAGTTTCTTAGACATCAGCCGAGCCTTAATCTCCGATGGTTATTTGGTTCTGGTTACTTCTCTAGCTTCGATGACTTTATATGGCGACGATTTGAATAGCTCCATCACGAGTAACTCAGACGTCAGCCAGCTTCAAATCTCTGATGAATTTGCAGGTTATGTAGACACGTACAAAACCCTTCATCTGTATTCGCGAGCGGCAGGAGAGTTCCCTATGGTGAACGATGTGATGAGCTACTCACTGACCAATACTTTTGCTGTGGTTCATGATTCATCCGGACTCACAGTGTACGGAAAAGATAAACGCAATTTGGAGAGTCCCGCATCGCTTCAGAATTTTGCTGTTTCCCATCAATTGTTTGCCTATATAGGCAATACGGGAACACTTTGGATTCGGAACGAGGAAACCCGTGATTCTTTTTCTGTGAATCGTGCTGACTTTTATGCAATGAGTGATGATTTGCTGGTGGTGAAAAATGGAAATGGACAGTTTGAGGTTTATTCTCTGGCGAGTGCCTCCTTTGGGAATCAGGTTTATTCAGCCCTGGATCAAACCATTGCTGAATACCAAGTAGGAAATGGGATCGTGAGCTTTCAGACCACACTTGCAACTTCCGCGTCAAATAGCGCAAATGTATTTGTTTTTGGTGCACAATTGCAGAAGAGTACTTTGATTGACGAAGACCGGGTGAACAAGGTAGACCTTTCGGTAAACCGCGAAGAATGGAATTGGCAATGACCTCAGACGAACTAGCAGAACGCATCAAGAAACTTCACCCTCAGACCACTGTGGATGTGAAGGATCTCACTGGCACTCAAGATCACTGGCAAGTGGTGGTGGTGAGCCCGGTGTTTGAAGGAAAAATGTCTTTTGAACAACAAAAGATGGTGATGGCCCTGCTCAAAGAAGAAATTGCATCCAATGAAGTTCACGCATTAACGATGAAAACTTTTTCGCCCTCTCAATATCAAGGCTTACAGAAATAAAAACAAAAGGAGCAATCATGCCACATCCATTAATTCCGGAAGTACAAAAATTAGTAAACGCAAACCCCGTGATGGTATTCATGAAGGGGACTGCCGAATTTCCAATGTGCGGATTTTCTGCGAAAGCCTGTTCAGTGTTAAAGGCCTGCGGAGTTGAGAAGATTGCATCGTTTGATTTGCTCTCAGACGATGACATGTGGACTGCACTCGAAGAACTCACTGAGTGGCCGACGTCTCCACAAGTATTCATCAAAGGACAATTCATCGGCGGTTGCGATATCGTGGGTGAGATGTATGAGAACGGCGAACTTCAACAGTTGTTAAAAAACTAGTTGAAGAACTAGTTTCAAAACTAGTGGCAACCGCTGTTTTTCTTCACGGTCGCAGCGAGCTTGTTCGCGTTCATGTATTTTGATTCAAAAATAAAGGTTCCGAATGGTACGCAGGATAGGATCCAGCTCATGCGGAGTTTTTTCTTATCCCAATTTTGGGTATCTGAAAGAGCGGCAGCAGCAAGGCAGTACGCCAAGAATAATGCGCCATGGGCGCTTCCACCGTAACGAACCATCTCGGGTTTACCCATGATGTGCTTCATCGGCACAGCGACGAACATCAAAAACAGGAATGACAGGCCTTCTAATCTACCTAAGAGGATGAATATTTTTTCGTTCATACAGACTTATTTAGTCCTTCCGCCAGTGGGTTGCAAGGGGAATTGAGGACTAAGGGGGTGCGAAAACACCTAAAACACAATATTTAAGTGACTGTCTAGCATTTTTGTAATCACTTAGATAACGCAACGTCTCCTCGCCAGGGAGGTGGCGGTTAAAAGTTCTCAGGTAATTCAAAATAACCCTCTGTATTTGGCGCGAACGAAACGACTTTTTTTACCGCTTCAATGTTCAATGGGCCGTAGAGGTGTGGATATTCTGCACCTTCGTTGTATAGGTCTTCAAACTTCAGGGGTGATGCGAGGATGCTGGTATCGATTTCCAATAGTACGAGGTCTTGCTCATACCTAAAATTAGAATTTGCAACTCCGACAACCTGGCTTGGCAAAGAACAATGGATGAATCCCTGTTTTTCGAGGGATGGTGCTTGGTATGTTCCCGCAAATAGTGCTCTTTCCCATTCAGTCTTCTGAGTGATATGAACTATTATTTTCATCCGTAGTTCATTATCTCAGAGAGGTGAACTAGTCCAGTCTTGAACCCCATCTCATTCGCCCGATTTTGTTTATAGCTTCGTTACATTTTCTATCTTTTTGCTTGACCATGTTTTTCACAAACGATTGTAAAACCCGTGTGACGCAAATTACTTTCATAGCATTGATACTAGGATTGGATTTAAATAACCGAAGTTCTATTTGTCTTTTTGCTCTCGTATTTTGCATTCTGCTTCAAACAGAGAAATCGTAGCGCAAAAAAAGTAGATTTTAAAACCCATGTTATGGTCTTTTGATGAAAGAAATAAATCCGTTAACACAGTTATCTAATGAAAACCTTCTGCAAAAAACAGAAAGACTGGCGAGTGAAGAAAGGCGAATTACTACTGAGGTTTTGCAATGCTTGCGAGAAGTGGAGGCACGGATGCTTTATGCGGAGCTGGGGTTCAGTAGTCTCTACGAATTTTGCGTGAAATATCTACGTTATTCAGATGGATCAGCTCATCGCCGGATTTCTGCGATGAGGTTATTGAAAGCTCTCCCAATTGAAACACAAAACCAAACAGAAGAGAAAATCAAAGATGGAACATTGACGTTGACCAACTTGAGTTTACTACATGGTTTTTTTAAAACAGAGAAAAAAGAAGAGGGAAAAATTTACACTGACGAACAAAAATCTGAATTATTGGTGGGGTTGGAACATCAATCCAAGCGTGAGGTGGAAAAACAGTTGGCTACGATTCAACCCAAGATTCTTCCCCAAGAGTCCGAACGGGTGATTTCGGATAAGCTTACAGAGATTAAGTTTTTAGCAGATGAAGAGTTGATAAAAAAACTAAATCGCGTGCGTGAGGTGAGTGCTCATTCCGAAGCAGGTGCGACTTATTCGCTGTTGTTTCAGCGTTTAGCTGACGAGTATTTGAAGAAGTATGATCCTTTGATGAAATCTACCTCTCCGGCGAGGGGACGGTGTGTTAAGAAAACTACGAATGATTCTCATCAAAACACGGGTTCCGCAGCAATTAATGATGACTCCCGACATATTCCATCAGCTATAAGGCAAGAAATCTGGATGCGGGATCAGGGAAAATGCACTTATCGTCACCCAAAGACAAAACATTCCTGCAATTCAAAATTCGGACTCGAAATTGATCACATCAAGCCGTTTGCTTTCGGTGGAAAACATGAGGTTAGTAACTTACGACTTCTGTGTAGAACTCATAATCAGCATTCATCGGTAAAAATATTCGGGCCACTTAAAATTGCCTGACTATTTCTCCAAGTGATAAAGCTGATGGGGAAGTCCGGCAAAAATAAAAGCGCGCTGGTATTGAAAACTAAGTTTTTTCAGTACATCAATTGACCCTTTATTTTGGGGTAGCACTAATCCATAAACATATTTTTGTTTTAGTTCTTGAAAGTAATGGTCGAGATAAGCCCGCGCGGCTTCGGTGGCGTAGCCCTTTCCCCAAGCGGGGAGTAAAATACGATAACCCAATTCTGGTTCTGTTTTTCCATCCAGTTCAAACGGATCTACTCCGCAGGTCCCTATGAGTGATTGCGTGGATTTTTCAAAAATTAAAAACTTACTTAAGCTTTGAGAGGTAAACAAATTAATTCGCTTTTGGATGCGTTCGCGGATTTCGTCGTCATTTTTACAGAGAAAAGTCCCTGGTATCGAAAAACAATTGTATCCAACATCGGTCTGCAGAGTTTTATAGTTTGAAATGTCTTCCGTGGTCCATGGGCGGAGGAAGAGTCTCTCACTCTTGATCATTTCTTCCCCCAGTATGTTGGTAACGCAATCACTTCATCAATATTCTTCGCGCCTAGTAGAAACATCGCCAATCGATCTAATCCAATCGCAATTCCGCAGGTAGGCGGCATTTTTTCAATCGCGCTGAGGAGCTCTTCATCCATGGGTGACGTGGGATAGGCATTACCGTAAACCTCGCGACGAATGCGCTGGTCGCGCTCAAAATTGGCTCGTTGAACGCGAGCATCCCTCAACTCATCAAAAGCATTTCCGAGTTCCAGTTTTCCGACATAAATTTCAAAGCGGTTCGCCCACTCAAAGCCCTGAGCGTCTTTCACCCGATTACAGAGTGAAGACTGGCTCACCGGATAGTGAGTGACAAAACAGGGGCGATCCACCGGCAATTTAGGCTCAATCAGATTCAGCCAGATCTTAAAATAAAGATCATCCCAAGGCTCGCTTGCATCCGCGATGATCTGATTTTTTTTGCAGACTGAGGCGAGTAATTCGCTGGTGGAATTGCGTAAATCGATGTCGGCATATTTGATAAACAATTCATTTACTGTAAAGCGAGGCCAAGGGGTCGAAAGACTCACGCCGGTAGCTTGATTGAATTTTTCTTTCAGATTTTGCGCAAGAAATGAAAACAGCGCTTCCACTCGCTTTTGAAAATCCTCGAGCGAAATATTGGTTTCATAAAACTCCAGCATCGTGAATTCCGGGGAATGTTCTGGCGAGCGGGGCTCATCCCGAAAGGAAGAGCAAATTTGAAAAATACGGGGTAGACCACGGGCGAGTAATTTTTTCATCGCAAATTCGGGCGAGGTGGGAAGAAAAATTCCTGAAGCGACTTCGATCGGACGAATGTGAGGTTCCATGCCCGGACTTTGAACCAAGAGGGGTGTGCGAGTTTCTTCGTAGTCCAGCGACCAGAAAAATTCTCGAACCCAGCGTTCGAGGAGGAAGCGTTTTCTCCAATTTGGGTGATTCATAGTGCAGGGTCCCTTGTGCGACTGCGACAGTTGCTTGCTGTATACTGCAACACTTTTAGTCATAGTGGAAGACCAGATTCATTATATCAGCCATAGCCCTTGGCATGGTCCCTGCTACCACTAGCAGTAGTAGGGTGGAAATCGTTTTGCCCCGCGTCGCTGTACTTACGGCAAATTAACTAATGTATTGGAGACTATCATGAAAGTATTATCAATTCTTGCACTCGTTCTTTTCGTATCAACTCAATCTTTCGCAGCTGAACCAGCAGCAGCACCAGCAGGCAACACTGCAGCAGCTCCAGCAGCTGAACAAGCAGCTCCTACAAAAGCTGACAAAAAAGCAGCTAAAAAAGCTAAAAAAGCAAAAAAAGCTAAAAAAGCAAAAGCTGAGTAATCAGTTTTCGTTTCGGTTTTATAAAAACTGTAAGAAGGCTGGGCACATCGGTGCTCAGCCTTTTTTTTTATGTTAATCTTGGAGCATCTTGATGCTGCTACGTAGCTGGATTTCACGCATTCGATCTTCTGATATTCAAGCCAAAATCTTTTTGATTTTGATCGCGGTGATTTTTCCTCTCTCAATCATGATTGGCTTGATCCAGTCCAAGGTAATGGAGCCGATCCTCAGCGATGAAATTCGTCAGGTCGGGGTTTCTTTCTCTCAAAACTTAGCAAACCAAATCCAATCACAGCGATTGCTCACTAAGAGTAATTCCAATGCACTCATTGAGGATCTCATTCAGCACATGATGTACACCCAACCGAGTGTGCTTCGTACGGATGTGATCACCACGAGAAAAATTCCTAATCTCCCGGGGAAGATTCTCAACTCGATTCCACCCAGCCTGTATTACGTCGCGTCTAGCGTGGACGAGCAGGAAAATGTAGAACCACCGATCACCACCTTGAAAGAAAACATGGAGGGTGAGGTGACCAAAGAGGAAAACATTCCTGTTTGGAGTATTTACTATCCGGTCAGACAGGGCTCGGAAAAAGCAAATATCCATGTTCTGGTCTCTCTTCGTTTTGCCGATTCCGTCACGAGCACTTTTCTACGCATAAATCTCATCGGCGCAATGGTGAGTACGATTCTTCTCATTTTGATTTTGAATTTCTTCTTAAGACGGGTGATTGAAAGTGAAAAACAACTCAAAGTCGCCCAATTGAGTAACGAAGTGCTTTCGGAAAAATTGCAGGAGATTCAGCAAGAATTGATTCACAAAGAAAAGTTGGCGGTCATGGGGCAGCTCACAGCGAGTTTTGCGCATGAGATTGGCACCCCCTTGAATGCCATCGGCGGTCACGTTCAACTCTTGAACATGGACCTGGGAAAAACACATTCGGATCGGATTGGGATTATTTCCGGCCAGTTGAAAAAAATCGAAGAGATCGTCAAAGGTTTTTTGCAAACGACCAAAAAACCAATCGTGCAGCAAAAGATTGTGGTCACCACCCGAGAGTTAATTGAAAACGTGGTGGTGCTCGTGATGCCGACTCTCCAGCGCCATCAGATTTCTTTCGGGCAAGAGTTTAAGGCAACAGATGATCAGGTCGAGGTGGTTCCCCTCGAAATCGAACAAGTTGTTTTGAACTTGGTGAATAACGCCATCGACAGCATGAAAAATAGCGGTGAAAAAAACAAAACTTTGCACGCACTCTGGATCCGAACCTATAACACCCCGGGAAACGTCGTGATTGAAGTGGAAGATACCGGAAGCGGCATTTCCGAAAGCAACTTAAAACAAATTTTCAAACCATTTTTTACCACCAAAATGCTGGGCGAAGGCCATGGCTTGGGGCTTTCCATTTGTCAGCAGATTATTCGGAGTTATGGCGGGGAAATCATTGTGGAGTCTAAAGTGGATCGAGGAACAAAAATCAAAGTGCAGTTACCTCTGGGAGTGAAGACATGAAAATCTTAGTCGTGGATGATGATCAGGTGAGTTTGAATATGCTTCAAGAGTTTCTGCAGAAGAATCATTTTGAAGTGTACCTCGCTCAAAATGCAGATCAGGCGATGCAGCAAGTGAGGGCTCATCATATTCCACTCGTGTTGAGTGACATCAAGATGGAAGAGTCTGACGGACTTTCTCTTTTGGGGGACTTGAAAGCAAAATATCCGAAAATCGTGATGATCATGATGACGGGATTTGGAAGCATGGAAGGAGCAATCGAGGCGATTCAAAAAGGGGCGTTCGATTACATCAGTAAGCCCTTTGATCTGATCAAGATGTTGTCGCTGGTGAATAAGGCCGTGAAGCACGTTCAGAGCTTGGGGCAGGTGGAGGTTCCGGCAGACGAGGTGATGCTCGATGCACCGAAGGCTTTGATTGGGAGTTCTCCAAAAATGGTGGAAGTGTACAAGACAATCGCGAGAGCAACGCTTTCCACCAGCACCGTGTTGATCCGAGGAGAAAGCGGAACCGGAAAAGAGTTGGTTTCCCGGGCAGTCCACCAAAACAGTGATCGTAAGAACAAGAAATTTGTCGCCGTGAATTGCGGTGCGCTGACGGAAACTTTGCTCGAGAGTGAGTTGTTCGGCCATGTGAAGGGCGCCTTTACCGGTGCTCAGGGCGATAAAAAAGGCCTATTTGAAGAGGCAAACGGCGGGACTTTGTTCTTGGACGAGATCGGAGACATCACCACCGGATTGCAAGTGAAACTCCTTCGTGTGTTGCAAGAAGGAGAAATCAAGCCCGTTGGATCAAATACTCAAGTAAAAGTGAATGTCCGAATTGTGGCCGCCACTCACCGGAATTTAGATGAGATGGTGGATCAGGGTAAGTTTCGTGAAGATTTATTTTACCGCTTGAAGGTGATCGAAGTGGAAATTCCACCGCTGCGTGAACGCAAAGAAGACATCTCGGAACTAGCAAATGTGTTTTTGAAAAAATATTCATCGAAGCTTCATAAAAAAGTGAACGAAATTTCAAAAGAAGGTCTTCAGTCGCTTTTGAATTACGCCTGGCCCGGAAACGTTCGAGAGTTGGAGCATCAAATTGAACGGGCAGTGGCACTGACTTCGTCGTCTGTTCTCACTGCGGACGATTTTAATTTCACTCAACCGGGAATTACCGATAAATCAGCGCTGTCCAAAGTGGCAATCTCCGGAACCGGAGAGCAGAGATCATTGGAGGAAATGGAGAAGTCTCACATTTTGTCCGTGCTCAAGCAGGTAGACTACAATAAATCGAAGGCCAGTGAGGTCTTGGGGATTGATCGAGCCACTCTTTATCGAAAGGCTCAGAAGTACGGGATCACTTTGAAGAATGAGTGAAGAGAAGTCCCGCTCCCGCAGCTCCGCCGCAGTTTTGGTTTTGATTCGAGGAGCACATTCAAAAAACCCCGAAGTTTTATTGATCGAGCGCTCGGCCACGGTGAAGACCCATCAAAGCCAGGTCGCGTTTCCAGGGGGCGGTGTCGAACCCGAAGATAAAAATGATCCCGTTCAAACTGCGCTCCGAGAATGTGAGGAAGAGGTGGGTGTTTCTCCCTCGCTGGTAAAGGTGTTGAAAACCTTGCCGCCACTCCCTACACTCACCAGTGGGTTTTTTGTCGTTCCAGTCCTTGCGGAACTCACGGTGGAGAACTGTTCTCTCGTGCTTGATCCGAACGAAGTGGCGCATGCCGAGTGGGTATCGGTGGAAGCGCTGTTTAAAACCAAGAAAGCGGAGAAGGGGCTTCCAGTATTTGACTGGGCTGGCACGGATGAGAAACACCGTAAAGTGTGGGGATTGACGGCAATTATTTTAGATCTGATTTTTTCCCTATGATACACTTTAGGTATGAAAATTTTCCTCTTGATGTGCACGGCGCTCATGTTTTCAACTTCCTCGTACGCTGCTGAGAATTGGAAAGGGCATACGGAAACTTCTCCGGTCGAAGTAGGGATCGTGACCGGGCTCAGTCTTTTTGGAACCCAAACCGCATGGGGGTCATTGGTGACGGGCGCGTATTTAATTCAGCCAAAGGGTTGGCTCGATGACATCGACAATCGCGTTTGGGTTGAAATGGAGGCGGGTCCTGCTTTCTTTACCGCTCCCGCTGGCAGTACCGGAACCGCATTTCAATACAGCACTCACTTACGGTGGGACTTTACCTACAATGAGTATTGGACCGCATACGCGCTAGGAGGTCTCTCTGGTTATTCACTTCCCGCCTATCTCGGTAAAACATTTTCCATTCATCCTCGTTTTGGGGTGGGTGTGGAATATCAAACCAAAACACCGCTCATGTTTCGTGGTGAGGTGAGTGCCGAGTTCATGGGTGTCGGGATCGCCCTTAATTTTTAATGAAGTTGAACCCTTTTGCTCCATCATCTCAGACCGCAGATATTCAAGTCGAAGCGCAGATTGAAATGCAGCCTCAGGGATTTTTGCTCACCTTTGAACTTTCGGGTCCAGGGGTCGCGAAAGTTTTGCTCACTCCAAAAAATGCAAAACCGGGGCGCAAAAACGATCTCTGGAAAGAAACCTGCTTTGAGTGTTTCTTTGGCGTCGGAAATTCAAAAGAATATTTTGAGTTCAATGGGAGTCCGAGTGGTGATTGGGCTCTTTACTCCTTCAATCAATATAGAGATGCGATGAAGGATGTTGAATTCAAAAATGGAGACACCCCAGTTTTATTGAAATGTGAGAAAAGTGCTGAGTATCTTTGTTGCGTGTGGCAGGTGCCGTATTTTACTCGGACGATTTTGCAGAACGCGAGTCTGACCGCAGTGATCAAAACCGGCACTGCGAGCGAAAACACGTCTTACTGGGCATTGAATCATGCGGGCAAAAAGCCGGATTTTCATTTACGCGAGAGTTTTATCCATCGCCTATTTTAGATAAGGGAAAATATATGGGACAAAAAGTCGGCGGTAAAACAGGAATTTCTTTCGGGATTGATCGTTTGATCGCGGAACCCGAGTTTCAAAAACACTTGCACGGAAAACGAGTGGGACTCGTCGCTCATCCTGCATCCGTGACTGAAGATCTCACTCATTCGATTGATGCGATCGCGGCGATCCCGGGAGTGAAGCTCACCTGCGCTTTTGGTCCCCAACATGGGATGAAGGGCGACAAGCAATACAATATGGTGGAATCCGATGACGAGCTTGATCCGGTTCACAAAATTCCAATTTATAGTTTGTATGGAAAAACACGCCGCCCAACTGCCGAGCAACTTTCTCACTGTGATGGAGTGTTGATCGACTTGCAGGATGTGGGTTGCAGAATTTACACCTATCTCACCACCACGTTTTACATGATGGAAGAGTGCGCAAAGCTTGGAAAATTTGTGTGGGTGCTCGATCGCCCGAATCCCTCGGGTCGATCAATGGAAGGAAGCATTCTTCCCCGTGGAAATGAAAGTTTTGTCGGCATGGGGCCAGTACTGATGAGACATGGGATGACTCTCGGTGAAATGGCCCGTTGGATTAAAGACACTTATAAAATGAACATTGATCTGCGAGTGATGGAAATGCGTGGTTACTCGATCACGAAAGCACCCGGATATGGTTGGCCGCTCGAGCAAAGGGCTTGGGTGAATCCGAGTCCGAATCTGCCGACGCTTTCTGGAACCAGATGCTATCCAGGGACAGTGATGCTTGAAGGGACAACACTTTCAGAAGGGCGTGGGACGACACGTCCCTTAGAAGGTTTCGGAGCGCCTGACATCAGTGGCGAGAAAATTTTAGCGGAGATGGAAAAGCTCGCCGAGCGTGAAAATATGGAGTGGTTGAAAGGGTGCTTGCTCCGTCCATTTTATTTTGAACCCACGTTTTATAAACATCAGGGAAAACTTTGCAGTGGGATTCAGATTCACGTGGACCATGCGATGTATTGTCCGGATCATTTCAAACCCTACCGAGTGCAGGCTCTGGCTTTCAAGGCGATTCGTAATCTTTATCCCGAGTACGCGCTCTGGCGTGATTTTCCCTATGAGTATGTGACCGATCGACTCGCGATCGACGTGATCACCGGCTGCGAAACGATGCGCAAATGGGTGGACGACAAAAATGCAAAGCTCTCTGATTTGGAAGCATTTCTCTCGAAAGATGAAAAACAGTGGAAGGAGCAGATGCGTGCATACCAAATTTATTTGTAGGGCTCTAATTTCTGGAATCTTCCTCTCATCGTCTGCCTTTGCGGGCCTCGACAGCACACTCAAAAAAATGGGGAAGGGCGTTTCTGCCCAAGTGTTCAATCTCACTCAAGGAAAAAATCTACTGAGTGTGAACTCTGATTTACCATTGAATCCGGCGTCGAGTGTGAAACTGCTGACTGCGTACACCGCGCTCACCAAACTTGGAATTAATTACTCCTTTAAAACTTCTTTTTATTATGCGGCGAAAAAGGGCGACTTCTGTGTGAAGGGCGGAGGTGATCCCTCTTTCGTGATGGAGGATCTTTATCTCGTAGTCGAGGCGCTCAAGCGAAAAGGTGTAGAAGATTTTTCCGGTAAGATCGCGATCGATTCATCTGTGTTTGATCAGGAGATGTATCCGGAGGATCGCAATAGCCAGGATTCAGAGCGAGCGTACAATGCGCCGATCTCAGGACTCAATTTTAACTACAATACGATTTCTGTTTTTGTGAATCCAAGCACTAAGGGGCATGCAGCCCGGGTAGGACTCGACTTTCCATTTGATTTTGTCAAAGTCACTGGGAAGGTGATGACCGGTTCTGGAACGGACGTGAGCTGGGATAAAAAAGGGAAGGGTGATCAGGAGATCGTCTCTCTCGGTGGTAAAATTTCAGAAGATGCAGACGAATGGCGAAAACCATTTCGCATTCGCGATCCGGCCCACGCTTTTGGTGAGGCGTTTTTCAAAATGTTGAATCACGGTGGGGTACCGACCAAAGGAGCGATGCAGATTTCAAAGGGAGCCTGTGTTGGCGATCCTATTTTTGTCTACAGCAGTAAACCTTTGGGTTTTGTCGTCGGGCTCATGGATAAATACTCCAATAACTTTATCGCCGATTCATTGGTGAAGGCGCTTGCTGCGGAAGTGGATCACAAACAAGGAACTACGGAAGGTGGAGTGAAGTTGATTCGCGCGGAGATGAAGAAAATTGGAATTGATCTTTTAGCCGGCGGTCGCCATTTTGTCGCGGGTTCCGGTCTTACCGATGGAAATGACATTGCTGCCGTCGATTTTATCACTCTCCTGAAACAAGTTTATCGCGAGAAAACGATTCTTCCGGAATTACTCAGCTCTCTGCCCTTGGCCGGAGTGGATGGCACCTTGAAAAAGAAATACGTGGGGACAGATGTACAAGGACGTTTGCGCGGGAAAACTGGAACTTTAAACGGAGTACAGTCGATTGTCGGGATCTATCCCACGATGAGTGGCGACTGGATTGCGGTTGCGGTGATTGCGAATGGTGGGCATGCGATTCCAGAACGGGAGTTGGCTGACTATCTTTCTGATTTATAAAGGTATTTTGTTTAATAAATACCCCTGGTGACTGATTTTCACATGATTTACAATGGAAAGGGGAGAGTTGATGCGATTTCGTTTTCTATTCATTTTTGTCGCCATGATCGGGGTGAGTAGCATTTATGCCCAAGCCAACGCGCCAAGAATTTTCTATTTCTGTGGACAATGTGATCAAGCACAGATGGCAGGCACGGAAGGCGAGATTAATGCCGCCGCAAAGCAATCTGGAACTTCGGTATTGAAGTTAGGGGATGGCTACGGCGATTACTCGAACTGGGCCGCGAGCCATCCGGAAGATGGCCCATATGGGTTAACGGAGATGAAGCCACTTTTTGAGAGTGAAGAAACGAAACCTAAAACGCCGAAAGATATCGAAGCTGCACGTCAGAAGTGGATGGGCCAGATTTACGATCAGCTGGTGAAAATGGACAAAACTCGACCGATCGTTCTTCACATGGGTAATCACGGCGAGAATCTTCATGGCGGCGATCCCGCTGGCGGAACCTTTCGCTGCTATAATTATGACCAGTACACGCCCATTTGCATCACCTATAAAGATTTAGGAGATATGATGGAAAAAGCGGGACTCACTAAGCCGAATTCACCACCGGTCAGAGTCATTGGCGATCACTGTTTCGGTGGAAGCGCACATTACCTGTCTACCCGTTTTCCAAATGTTTGTTCGGCGTCTGTTGTCAGTAGCAAGACTGCACAAAATTCGACAGCATCTCCGAAATATTCGGAAGGTCAGCTGAATTTCGGATCTGCATTTTGGCGGGCAGAGGTTCAGCACGAGGGTTCTGATCACAGCAAGATCAGTATGGCGGATGCATTTAATTCCGCTTGGTCTACTGTACCGTCATCAAAAGACGATGCAAAATTTGCCCCAGGTGGAATGCTTTCTTCCACGTATTACGTGAATCAGGTTTTAGGGATCAAAGATGAAAGCAAAGGCGAGGAGCTAAAACTTACTGATCTTAGTAAGCTTGAAAAATCCATTTATGAATTGAACGACATTATGTTTTCAAATCAAGAGAAGAAAAAGGGAACATCGACCGGCGGCGATTACGTAAAATCAAAACCGAGTGCTTGTCTGACGATACCGCCACCGGCGGACCCGAATTTCATTAAAAATTGTCAACGTATCCTGGTTAAACTCGGCTTGGCTTCCGGAATGAACTCCTACAAAGAGGCTCTCGACAAAATGAACGATCCGGTTTGGGCAAATGCAAAAAAACAAAACTTGGTTAATCTGAAAAACTGTTGGGCAAACGCCCAGAGTTCCTACGATCACACGAGTGCCGATCAGAAAGCTTATCTGGAAAAAAGTCGCTGGTCGGAAGAGTTTTTTTGGGACGTGGGAAAGACGATCGATCAAAAGAAATATCAGTATTCGGGTGTGAAAGATCAGCAAAAAATGGACCTGGTGAATGTGACACTGAACGCGTGTGTGAAGAAAAATGCAGCCGGAGCGAGGGATTACCTGGTTCAGTTGACGAACCTGAAACGCCTTCAAAATCTCGAGGAATTTGCTCGTCAGTCAACTCCGGAACAAAAAGATAACTTCCGAAAGAAAGTCGAATGCGAATCAGCGCCCTTACTCTAGGATTCTTGTTTTTCCCCTTCACAGCCTATTCTGCACAGGGAGTTCTTTGTGGGCTATTCAATGTCGAGGCCTACATTCAGAAGGGTGCCGATACATTGGTGCTCAACCCGGAGGCGGTGACCCGGATGACGGTAAAGATTACCAATGTCGACCTGATCAAAAAATATGAAGGCCGAGTAGTGAAGGCCGAGTTATGGCTAAAATCAGAATGCCATAACAACTGCGTTGGCAGCGTCGAAAAAATAAATGGCACCGTATCTCCGTACCAAAAAGTGGGCACTTTTTCACGACAACAGGAATTGCTGATTAAAGAACAGGTCTGCGTTAAATCCAGTCCAGAATGAGTAGAGTGTATTTTCTGCCGTCACGCAAGCGCGTAACTACTCCAGCGCCCGAGTAGTAGAATCAATCGGCGCGAGAAGCGGCGGCTCACTCATGTTTCCGCCGAGTTCACGTGCTTTCTCGATCGATTTTTGAATGCTCTGATTTCCATTCCAGGATTTATCGATCGCTTCATTCCATGCACGGGTAGCAGTGTCGAGTCCACCTTGGACGCGTGAGAGGCGTTTCACAAAAGTTTCCAATCGATCACCGAGCTGTTCCACCACTTGAGATAGCTCCGACGCCTTTTCAGACAAACGATACTGCTTCCAAGCGTGTCCGATCAGCATGATCAATGGCAGGATTGTCGCCGGTGATGCCAAGAACACCTTTTTCTCCATTGCCCACTGAAACATATCTTGATCGCAGTCAAAAGCGGCGCGGATTGCAGACTCCGATGGTACGAACAAAATCACGTACGGCAAAGAATCGTTCACGAACTTCTGATATTCCTTACCCGAGAGTTCTTTCACGCGTTCACGTAGGCGTTTTGCAAAATCAAGATGCAGCGCTTTGCGAGTCGCTTCTGTTTCGACGATTTCACTCTCTAAATAACTTTCAAAGATCGATGCCTTGGAGTCGATCACGAGATGCTGACCGCTGTGAGGCAGTTTCAACACGAAGTCGGGCTTCAGTGCATTTCCTTCACCGCCTGCAGTATTGAGCTGCTCCTCAAAATCAATTCCGGAAACGAGATCACTTTGTTGCAAGATATTGCGCAACACGAGCTCTCCCCAGCGACCGCGCACGCTTTGAGAAGTGGTGAGGGCCGATTTCAGACGTTCGGTTTCTTGAATGAGCTTTTGTTCTTGTTGTGAAATGGTTTGAATCTGTTTTTCAATTTTGGCGTACTGATCCGTGCGTTCTTTTTCAAAGAGACTGATTTTTTCGCCGGTCACTTTCAAATGACCTTTGATCTCTTCAAAAGACTGGGTGAATTCCTGTTTCTTTTTGTCGAGATCATTCGTGTTTTGATTTTGAAGGGCCTTCACCTGGGCATCGAGACTTTTGCCTAAGATGTCTTGAGCGAGCAGGGAAAATTGATCTTTGATTTTTTGTTCACTGAGTCCTGTTTGTTCCGCGATCGTTTTTTCGCGCATGAGTTCGGCTCGGAAGTACAGATACGTGATTCCGGCGCCAGCGATGAGTCCCACTAAAAAAATTACAACTGTCATTCACTACCTCTAAATATACTCGAGCGGTTCCACAAACTGTAAGTCAGGGACGATCTTTTGACAATACGCTGTTTTGTAGGGGTCTTTTAGGCGTTTTGCGGCCTTTTCCTTGAGTTTTTGATCAATATTGGTGGACTCAGCCAGAAGTTCATACTCTTCTGTCGCTAAATCACGCTGATCGAGCAAATCCAGGCAGACCCCTCTGAAATACCGGGCGACCTGCTCATGGTGAAGGCTCGTCTTTTCTAACAGGGCTCGGTCATAGCATTCAAGAGCGGCGCGGAAGTGTCCCGTTGTTTTCGCCAGGATGAGTTCAAAATATCCACGTTGCATCAGTAGGTGAGGATCTTCTGGGAGCAGCTCGGTGGCGCGGATGAGATGTTCAAGCGCCGTTTCCGCCGGGTCACAGGCAACATGCCAAGAGCAGTAAGCCTGGTAGTAGCAATGAAGAGCGTCTTCGAAATTACGGGAAAAGGGATGATCTAGATGGGTAAAAATCGGGTGAGAGAGGGCAAGCTCGAGCTTCTTCCAATCGGTAGGAATACACAGAAACGGACCCAGTGGTGTCGGTGTTTCGCCGCGAGCAGAGAGATGAATCTCATTTCTCCCCAAATCAATGGCCAAGCTTTGAATGGTGGTGACGACACTCACGGAATTCCCAAAAATCCGAGGGATGCCGGTTTCGTAATCTTCGTGACTGGCCAGAACTCCCAGGGCTTCCGATAATGGAAGGGAGCCTTCTTCGCGCGCGAGGTTTTCTTCGAGAGAGGCTTTTCTGGATTCCACATCTTCAAAAAAAGAACCGCTGAAATGGAGTTCCTGTTTTTTGAATTCGGTACATTGAAAACCGTTGGAATGAGAATGGGCCGGATCCTCCGGAGCCATCTCACGCACAAAAGTTTTGCCGTCTGACAACTCCACCGTCACCGCTCGATTTTCTCGAGCACTGGCTAGATTGACTGCCCAGGAGCCGATGGTCCTAAAACTTTTACAGATGAAAATAGCTTCATCGATAGAGCGGGCACCTTCCAGGAGTTCTTGACCGAGAAAGAAAATCGGAGTTCCTCGCAACGAAAACTTTTTAGAAAAATGGGCGTGCAGAGAAAATCCTACTCCGCTTTCATTCACGCCGGTGAGTCCTGCCAGATGGATTCCTAGCGAACTGACCGAGATGTAGTTTTGCAAATGAGTTTCAATCGGTTCATGAAAACAGACTGTCGGCCATTTTTCCCAGTGTCCGGCGGCCGGATAATCGAGGTTTCGAAGTAGGGTGAGGGATGGTTCCTGAGAAAACTGATTCGTGGTGCGAACCACGGCGCTTGAACAACCGGGCATTCCAGACAAAAACAAGGGTTTACTTTTTTCGTGAGTGAGTGCCGCGAGCACCATTAAAAAATCCGGTTGATAAAGTGCAAACATCAGATCTTCCGGATTGAGTTTAGAGTGCTCGGCGAATACCTTCAAACGATCGTTGTATTTTTCATCCAAACTCCGGTGATGTCGGATTACGCTTTCGTTATAAATTTTGAGGATGGCCTTCGTCGCCGCTTTTTTTGCAATCAAGGGGAGCGAGGTACTGTGGATGGCTCGTTCCAATAAGGCCTGATTTTTTCTCGCCAGCGGATAAATCGCGAGTGTCTGTTTTTCTTCCGCAGTGAGTTTTAGGATTTCTTCGGCCTGTTGTTTTGCGCGCTCAGCATCAGTGCCACAGAAACGAAGAATCCGGATGCCGTCGATACAATAAGAGTTCGCTGAAGAATTCACAGACGAGTTCATTGGTATGCTCCATTTTGTTGAGGCGCGGCAATGATCTTGGCGGTGAAGGGGCTCATGTCTAGGAGTATGACAAAAAATCGATTGTCATTCCATGGGATTGCTTCAAAATAAATGAGAATGGCATCGCATGGAGATCTCTCACCGGAATTAAGAAAACTACGCGAAAAACACCATCACTTTTATCTGTCGGTGTACACGACTACCGACGCGATCGTGAATCAGTATGTGTGTGGAGGAGGACTCGACCTGGGCTTGAACGATCAGGGCATCGAGGATGCCCGACGGCTTGCTCGCCGCTTTCAGAAAAATCCACTCAAGATCAAAAAAATTGTGGCCGGTCCTGAACTCCGCACCATCCAGCTCGCTGATTTGTTTCATGATGAACTGAGAGGCAAGATGCTCTTATTTCGTGAATTTGCGGATCAGTTTATGGGTGATCTCGAGGGTAAGACTCTTGCCCCCGGTTATGATGAACGGAACCCGCCGAGAGGGGAGACCCTGAACAACTTTTCTGCGCGTGTTCACAACGGGTTAATCCGCATTCTTCAAGAAAAAGATCTCTGTTTGATTGCAGCACACCCCAGAGTCGCTGGTCAGATTTTCAAATGGATCGGACTCGAAGAAGAAAAAGTTCAAGCAGGCGTGCTCTATGCCATCGATCTACCCGTGGGAACGGGGAATGCGCATTACCGCCAGGTATAGCTGTTGTTACAAAACGTACGAGCCGCCAAGTGTAGCCTACAAATGAATCGTAGCGGTCAGTAATATTTTCAGATTATTGGATGCCAGCTGACTGAGGGCGCTTGCGGCTCCGTTGAGTGTATAAGTCGACGCGGCAACGTAATCGTAGCGAAGGTCCGGGCCCATCGAAAATCCTGATGAAAAGAAATAGTCGTAACCAACATCGGCACCAAAGGTGAGTGGACTAGTGTTGAGTGTGGTCACCGAACCGGTCGTAGTGACGCTCTGAAAATCCATGCCGACCTCGCCACCAAAATAAAATCCAGTGTCGGCGACTTTTCGAAACAAGAGTTGAGCAACCACGGTGTTATCGGATTTGGTGGTAGAGAGAACACCGACCGTAGTGGTTTGGGTGCTGTTGGTGTAGGAGAGTCCTAAGGCCAGTTTAGCAAAATCACTCATTTGCGCGACGTTGACTCCGGCCCGTGCTCCCCAAGCAAAAAATGAAGTGGGGGTTCCTGGAACTAAAACAGGATCGAGTCCCATGAGCATGCCGAGTTGGGCACCGATATAAACTTCCGAGGTATTGCCGTTCATGTGAGAGTCGTTATTGGATGGAACGTCTCTTTGTACATTTTGAATTTCCGACTGTTCGTAACGCTTTCTGATGCCGTTCACGAGTTCGATATCGACATGCATGTTCGGTTCTTCAGAGAGGATTTTTCCTTCTACTACAGCTCCACTCTTTAAAATCACCTGATCAATGGCGAATGCATTGGAGCTGAGGATCAAGAGAACAGTAAATAACGCGGCGCATCGTGTGTGTAGTTTCATATACGCTCAAAGATAACGGGATGGAGGATTCAGCGCAATAGTTTTTGAAGGTTTCCGAATGGGGTGCTAGAACCCCTCCTAATGAAACGTCATACGATTATCTTCTCAGTTGTGTTGTCAGTAGTCATCTTCACCGTATTTTCTTCCTTCGCCCATGCGGCGCCGCTGAAGTTTGATCCCGATGTTTCGCCGGATCTAAAGAAGGAAATTCTTGCTGACTTCTCTTTCGTCAATAGCATCAAATCCAGCAGCGCAACTCCATTGCACCAAAAAATCTTCGGTGAGGTGAGTGGTGCGACGTATATCGCGTGGTTTGCCAAAAGAGTGTTTGCCGTAGGACTCGACGACTGCGGAAATCCAAATGCTGTAGCCTGCGTGCAACCGCAATTTGCCAATAAGATCTGGATGACTCCGAACTACACCAAATTTAATCATCCGCAGATTGCACGCTTATCTGTTGTTTATCATGAAGCTCGTCATACGGAAGCTGATCATGACAACTGGGCCCATGCAGAATGTCCGACACCATTTAAAAATGCTCAAGGTCAGGACATGCACAGTATTTGGACTGGTGCCCTCCTTCAAGGTGAGCCGGCTTGCGATGTGACTGCATTCGGATCCTATGGAAGCGCTACGATCTTTTTGAAAAATATCGCGAAATACTGTTCTAACTGTGGCGATAAGGTGAGAGCAGACGCAGACCTTTATGCGAATGATCAGCTTGGCCGAATCATTGATCCTGCGTCCAGAAACGCCATGATTGCAGACTTCAGCGGCAGCGGCATTTAATCCGAGTGAAGCTGAACCGCATCCTCCTCGTTTTATTGCTCGTCATCGTCCTTTCTTTTGGACGCTATTTTTTGTTGAAGCGTGAGTCTTTGGTTCCTACCGTAAAAAAAGGCGAGACGACGACCGTCTTTGTGGATTCGGGTCAGGCTCCACCTGCTGTGGTGGTGGCCAGTCCTGCTATTCAAGCTACTGCACTATCCAGCCTCACTCCTCGCGAAAAAGAACAACTTCAAATTTTGGCCGAAATTTTCAAAAGTAAAAACGACAATGATCCGCGGATGGATCAGGATCTGAAAAACTTGAGTGAGCCCTTGAAGGCCGCACTCCGAAAACAATATTCGGAAACAAAAATGGAGTCCCGGAATGAGCGGGGAACGATCGCGTTTCTGATTGGTCGGGAGTTGAGTGATGGACGAGGATCCCTCACCGATGTTGAATTTCTGAAAAATGTACTTCTCGAAAAACCCTGCATGAATCTATTGGACTGTTCAAAACCCGCAGCATCGGTGACGGCGGAAGAACAGCATCTGGAAGGGATTCACGAAACCACAGCGC